>Ga0179946_1094183_pt1 | contig 11502 bp, 14 predicted proteins | sample AD_JPNNA4_sludge_FD_135924 | JGI IMG/M metagenome (GOLD analysis project Ga0179946, IMG submission 135924) | Metatranscriptome of active sludge microbial communities of municipal wastewater-treating anaerobic digesters from Japan -... | ecosystem: Engineered > Bioreactor > Anaerobic > Digestate... | reverse complement strand
TTCCTTATTCTTGCTATCGCAAAAAAACGATGGAAGATAGATCAGACATTGTACTCATTCTCTCAAATTTGCGGCATTACTCCTTTCGAGAAAGTGCCTCTAAATGAACTCTTTAGCAGATCGCCAACAATAGTCCCAATTGATGATACTCCTAACCTGTTCAGTGACAATAACTTTTAACGGGACACTAGTGTTATTGTATAATAAAACACCCAAAGTCTTTGATGGTCTAGCCGGATTAATTCATAAATCCAAAATTACGCATAAAAATCGGTTATTAAATCTCACCATGATTTTTCAAGGTTCATTATTTCAGATTTCTGGTTTAGATTTTCGGGTTGTTATTTTGAGATTTCCTGATTTCCCCGGCAAAATTGTCAACAATGCTGTAAAAATGTGTAATAAGGGCACAGGTATTCCATGTATGTGGTTTACTAAGAGACTATTTGTAATTAATGTTCGGATTGGCTGAGTCTAAATACGCAGGATCATTAGTCTTTGGAAGGCTATAGTTTGCTCCTCTCTTGTCTGGCAAAATTGCGGCAACTCTATCTTTATTTTGGTTTTCATTTCTTTAACCCATGCGGCCGTTTTAATGATCTTGAGCTGGATTGTTTTCATTGTCGCGTTGGCATATTCGTTTCCTTTCAATACCTCCTTTTGCAGGGTGTGTATAAGAATGTATGCCATTGAGTGCAAAAACAAACGGAATTGGTTTGTTGTAAACTTTATACAAGACGACCGATCTGATTTAAGGAATAACTTGTGATCTTTTATACGAAGCTCCATCGAACCCCTGGCACAGTAGCCCTTCTAGTATAAATCACGAGTGCGATAATCTTTCAAATTGATAACGATGTAACGAATATTGGTCCCCGGTGAGCTTACCTCAATTTTTACAATAACCCGTTGATGATTTTTCCATGTTCCAGCTTTGTACATAAATGAATGATACCTTTTTACTGGTTTTTGGTATTGGCTAAACTCTCTGCGGGCACTTTCAATGGTGACCTTTGCCAACATTGGCTTGTTTATTCCGGCAGCCAGGCCTTAAAATGGTTGTTATTAGCTTGCCGGACAATCCTTCATAAGTGTGCAATGGCATATAGCAATGTTCGTTATAGAAGGTATTAAACAATGCCAGTTCTTGTTGCCCATAGGTGTCATTGTTAGTATCATCGCAATCGAGGATAATGACTGAGGGATCTGAGAAGTAGGAATTTATAAAGTTGCCTATTAAACACTAGCCCAAACGAAAAAGATCGGTCTTTGCAACTGTGTTTTCCAGTCGACTCATCGTAGGTTGTGATACCAGATCATTGTCACTCTGGGGCAGCCTGCCTGCACACATTTTCAGTATCATGTCTTCACGCAGATCGTTGCAGTCGTTGCAATCTTCGTACCCGGCTGCTATCTGAAAAACACATTGAGTGAGAAGTTCCTTGATGGAATCATCTATATAACAATGATCCCTTTCATCACGTATGCACTTACTTGCTGAATATAATAGGTTTAACTGGCTGTCAAGTTCGCGAAGCAGTAATAATACACCATCACTGCTTATGCGACCACCGCTAAAACTGAGTTCAATATTTTTACCTTATATCGGAAAAAGAGTAAGCTCGGTTGGAAAATTTTCAGTATTTTAGGTTATCATTGTTCAAAGGGTTGTTTTTGTTTGTAATCAATTTAAATATAGTTATTTAAACTATATTAAAAAAACAAAAACACCCTTTTTTCAACATTTATGAATAATTCAGGCTAGACCATAACAGTCATAGTTTTGTCTTAATCCAAAACTATCAAACCTCTTTTCCGGAAGACCATTTCATAAATAAGGATTTCGCTGGGAAAACAGTGCAGTTATCCGGCACATCAGAAAATACAGTTGCATTCGCCCCGATCACTACGTTATTTCCAATTATAATATTGCCAATTATAATTGCGCCTGAATGAATTCTCACATTATCTTTAATAATTGGTTTCCCCCCGTAGAAGTCGCCTATCGTAACTTGCTGATTAATCCGACAATTCTTTCCAATAGACTTGGCACCGATAGCTGTGGCAAATCCGTGATTAATAAAACATCCTCCGCCTATCTTAACGTACATGTCAATGTTTAACGCCTGCATCTTTCGACAGAATAAATTCAATATGTACTTGACATTCCCTACGCGATGATAGAACAGATTTCTGAATTCCGGATACATTGCGAGTAAATATATCAGTCCGATCGTATTGCAATAACGCTTTTTTAATGTCTTCACCCATACCTGAATATCTGCAGTTATTAACAATCTGTTCGGATGTGTGTAATACACAATCAGGTGACCAAGACACCTAATGAAATTCATTGCTAAAACTAGAGTCAGAAACAACTTTCGCATAATATAATCTATAAAAAAGTTATCAATACAGAGATTGAAATAACAATTCGTGTTTATTAAGCCCCGGATTACTGTGTAAATATTATACTGCCGATGTATAAATCAACTTTCTATATATTCTTACGTTCCTTTACGAATGTTAATGTTATCAGAAAAAGAATAAAAACAGAGATGAATTCAGAGCTCTCTCCTATCCGAAGGTTGGTATATATTGGGCCAGAAAAGAATAATTGACTGATTATTGACTTGACAACAAATAATGATCCTATTGAAAGAGGGGGTACATCTACTCCCAGAAGAGTAACAAACTTGCTTAATCCTCCAAATAAAAGCACCAAAAATGGAAGGACTATACCATATCCCAAACAGAAAAGGACAAATAACAAATTGAAATTGAGTCCCTTGGTTGGATGACCCTCTTCATTTACTGCATTAAACAATTTAAGATTGTGGATATTAAACTCGCCTTGTAGATTTTCTGATTTAAGGGATGATGGAGTATCAAACTTTAAGATTCTCTGTCCCCAGCTAATTTCCTCACCGCAGGCAAACAAGAATAACAGGAAAAATAAAATGTTAACAATGTGTCTCTTTCGAATAAACAGAATCAGGTAGAATACACTAATAATAAGAAGAAAAAAAGCAGTCATGGTCTCAATAAAACCATCCTCAAGATTAGATCTGCCTTCTGTGATCACCGGCAACAGGAAAGAAAAAATCATAATGACTAAACCAGAAATAATATAATACTTATTTCTTCTAAGCTCTAATAAAAGCTCTTTTAATACATTAAACTTCATAGATGCAAAATATTAATTCATCCAGACAAACAAAAACTAATTCATCTTAGAGTTAAACCTCCATCAATCTTCAGGAAAGTCCCTGTAATAAACTTTGTAGCATCAGATAAAAGGTATATTGATGCCCATGCAACCTCTTCAGGTGTGCAATAGCGCCCCAAGGGGTATCTTTGGACATCTTTTTGTATTTCTTCATCAGATATTCCTTTAGTCAAGTTGGTCTTAACCATACCGGGTTCAATACAGTTAATCCTTATATCATGTCTAGCCAGTTCAAGTGCAGCGCCTTTCATAAACGAATTAACTCCACCCTTTGAGGCCATATATAATATATTTCCTATAGAAGCGATATTTGCCCCTACTGAAGATATTATAACAATTGAAGCCCCATCTTTAATGAGTTTGTTCTTGTATAACTTCTGTGTTAAAATCCCTATTGCTATTAAATTAATTCGTAAAATGTTTTCAAAATTTTGTTCATTAATTAATCTCAAGGGAATTCTTTTAATAATTCCAGCGGAATGCACAATGCCATCGAGAGGAGACAATTTGGCAACTAGTGCAGAGACTTCATTCTCAATAGTAAGGTCGGAAATGAACCTTTGATGATTTGTACCTTCAAGTTTACTATAAGTCTCACTTAACCTCCAAATATCGCGCCCTACAATATTAACGGTCGCCCCCATTTTTGAGCACTCGATTGCAGTTGTCCTTCCAATACCGGATGATGCTCCAGTAATTAGCAGGTTTTTGTCTTTGACATGAAATGGGTTGTAATCTGTCATCTCCAATTATTATAATTCAACCAGTTCACTTATCAATAGTTTATCCAAATTAATAATACAGGATCCCCAACTCATGCCAACGCCAAATCCAGATAACAATAGCTTTTTCCCCTTCGCCATATTCTTTAACTCAGAAACAATAGTTAAAGGTATAGAAACTGAAGATGTATTACCAAATTTATGAATGGTAGACGGAACTTTCTCCTGTTCCAATTTCAGCTTACGGATCAGATGATCATTAATAAATTTATTTGCCTGATGAAGAATATAATAGTCAATAGATTTAATATCAGTTTCAGCAAAATTAAGAATCCTGTTAATATCTGCAGGAACTGCCTTTATGACGAAAGTAAAAACGTCCCCACCTCTCATAAATCCATGCTCATCACTCCTGATATTCCCATTCTCATCAACAACTCTCTCAGTCATAGTTTGTAGAGAGGTTGGATACCTTGATCCGCCCGCCATTACTTTAATATAATCCTCTTTCGATCCATCAGAATTCAGGGAAAAGAAACTTTCTCCAAATGATTCCGATCTATCGATCAGTGCTGCAGATCCTGCATCTCCAAAAAGAAATGCTGCTTGTCGATCTTTAGATGAATATACCCGGGAACGTGTTTCACCATTTAATAACAGTATTTTTCGAATCCCACTGTTCCCCATCAAGGAGAATGCTACTGCCAGCCCATAAATAAAACCTGAACATCCCAGATTAATGTCGAATGCGATTGTGTCAATCCTTAGTCCTAATCTGTTTTGCAGGATTATTGAAGTTGCTGGCATTCGGTAGTCTGGTGTCTGGGAAACAAACAGTAATGCATCGATCTCCTTAGGATCTATAGCATTCTCTAGTAAAATTTTACTTGCTGCCTCATAGCAAAGATCTGAGGAGCAAATAGCATCATCAGCAAATCTTCGCTCTATTACTCCGATCTTTTCAATGACTTGACTTATTTCTTCTGGCCTGAAATGGTCAGTGTAAGTCAGATTCCTGATAACTCTTGCCGGAACACATGCAGCAAGTGCGCGAATACCAACACCATTAAATTTTAAGGTTGACATATGATTCCAGGTTTTTAGAAGGATACTTACACCTGCTTTTTCTTAATCTCACTAATTAAATCATTAATAGTGACCAACTTTTGGAAATCATTTCCTTCAATTATGACATTATATTCCTCATCAATCATAGCTAAAATTGACAAGAATGAAAGTGAATCCCAGTTCTCTAAATCTCTGAACCTGGTTTCACCGGAAATCTCTTGATTTTGGATTTCAAGCGTTTCTTTAAAATCTAAAATGAATTTTTCTTCCATATCATAGTTTGTTGAATTGGTTATATCTTTATAAGGTCAGGGCAGACAATTGACTCAGTATCAACAACAACTGATGCCCAAGATAGCCCGACTCCAAAAGCACAGGCAAGAAGTTTCTTATTTGCTAACTTCGATCCAACCTGGGTGACCATAGTCAATGGGATGGAGGCGGATGAGGTATTTCCAAATTCTCTATGGGAATAAGGTACCTTTTTGGCTTCTATTCCAAGTTTTATCCTGATCTTCTCATTCATAAACAGATTAGCCTGATGAAAAAAATAATAGTCAATCGACTCTTTGTCAAGTTTATAGTTATCCAAAAGAGCATTCACACTTCTAGGAGCTTTGCTGATCCCAAAAGTAAATACTGCTGGGCCGTTCATTATGCTTTGCAATCGATTCCTGATAATCCCCGGTTCAATAATTTCTTCCAAAAATGATTCTGGCGAAACAACATTCCGAAATCCTCCGTCCGGAATTATAATTGCTTCAAAGCCTCCGCCATCGGTTCCAAAATTGAACATCATAGGCTTTAAGCCCACTTTAAATTCTACTGCAGTTGCAGTCCCTGCATCTCCAAACAGAGGATAAGTGCTTTTGTCTTTGGGTGATTTGGTAACGGACGTTGTGTCTCCCGCCAAGAGTAAACCTTTGCACATAGTTGATCCATCCAACAATGATGCTATCACGGACAAACCATATACCCAGCCAGAACATCCTAACGAGATATCCATTGAGTAACAATTTGTAGTGATATTAAGACGATTCTGAATTATGCATGATGTAGCAGGAAGTATATAATCAGGTGTCTGGGAAACGAAAATCAAACAATCTATCTCATCTGGACTCCAGCATAATTCATCCAGGAGCCTTTTTGCAGCCTCATAACACAAATCAGAGGTGCAAAACCCAGAATCTTTAACGATATGACGATACTCTACACCAGTCGATTCAATGAACTTTCTTGACTCTTCGATATTGTGAAATATTGATAATGCTTTATTGTCTTCTCTATGCTCAGGAACGCATGCAGCAATTCCTTGAATAGCTATATTACTGATCTCCTTGAAAGCCATTTTTTATATTGGATGAGTTAAAAGTTAAATTTTTTGGCAGGATTCCCGAAATATGTATTGTTATCCTGCGTATTCCTGAGAACAACAGAATATGCACCTATTCTATTGTTATTTCCTATCCTGACTCCTTGGAGTACAACGGATTGTACTCCAAAAAAATTGCAATTACCGATTCTACAGCCTCCAGAGATTCTGGTAGAAGGCTGGAATACATTAAAATCTCCCAAACTAACGTCATGACCAATGGATACTGCCCCATTGAATAAATTGAAATTTCCGATGGCGACATCGCAACTAACACGGCAGCCAAAGAAGAAAACATTGCCCTTCCCTATCAGAAGTGACTCCCTGTCAAAAAAATTGACATTTGGAGCTGCAATATTCGGAAATTCTAACAAGGTATTTGTTAACTTCTTATTAAGTAGATCCAATACTTGTGGGTTTGCAATGGAGAAGACTACAGATAATGGGTTGGGCCATTTATTCAATACATCTGCATTACCAATAATACGCCCATATCTGTTTGGCTTAACTTGCTTTGTCTCATCGTCAAAAAAACCAATTAGGTTCCACTCAGATCGAACCTGATTTATCTGCATTATCATGCATGCTATTTCCCTGCCAAAACCACCGGCACCATAAATAGCTATATCTTTCATAGTAAAATTATTTTATAATAGTTCGGATACTCATAAAAGCCTCAGCAAAATCACAAGAAATAGTTGATCCTCTAAACCTTGCTAATGATTCGATTGCTTCGAGTGACCTGGGATTTGGAAATTTTCTCAGTTGACCTGAATAGCATGACATAGCTTCAAGTTTTGAATGGACTGACGACCCGATATTTACAAAATGATTTGGGATAAAAATATCACTAGAGTAAGGGGCTGCCCATTCTGTTTCAGATAAAGTCTCATATGCAAAGATTGACCTGATGGAATAATCGCCAACAGGCCTAGCTGAAACAATTGCAGCATTGAATACAATTAAATGATCGATATGAATATCACCACGATGGGGTATAAAAAGCATTGAAATCTTAAGCTTCGAAATTATGTCTGCAATCGACTCAGATATTGAAGCAATCGGAATAGTATCAAGCTCTGGCGCAGGAAAATCCAAAAAGAACGTCTCAGTTACCCCAAGAATTGAATGAGCTTGCAAAGCCTGACTTCTTCCCAGCTTGATTCTTTCATCTGAATATAATCTTGCAGTTCCTCGAGTAACAATGAGGACATACACATTGTGATTATCGTTGGCGTACAGCCTCATTACGCCTCCACAACCCAACACTTCATCATCAGGATGCGGAGCAATTATGAGAATATTTTCCTTCATTATACCAAACGTGATAAAATTAGTCTTTTGAGCATCCCTCTCGTATACCCAATACCTACTAGAGAAAACCCGGCTTTCAAGATAACATGCTGAGAAATTGAGTTCTTTACGGTAGTAAATATCCAAAAAGTATTTGATTTATTACTAAATGAGATGGGAATGCATTTAAGGGCAGTTTGATAAAGTCCCTGTCCCCTATAATTCACATCAGTGTAACATGGGCCTATTTGCAAGTCCTCGTCAGACATAAATGGAAATCTTATGTTCTTCTGAATCACATATGAATAATGGGCCACTTTAGCACCATCAAGGATGTAAAATATCCATAGTTTACCAAAACTAAGCAGATACCATAGGAATCCCTTAAACAAACCTTTAAATCTAAGTACTGGCTTCAAGAGTGAGGGTTTGTATAACATGATTCTATAACCGGATTGCAGTGCATAATCAGAACAATCTATCAAACAATCAGTGATAACATATTTTTTATAAACCAAGAACTGCATAAAAAACCTCTTAGGCTTCGTCCAAAGGAAATGATTCAAACTTCACCATTTATAGATACCATCAGGATCTGATAATTGTCATATTGAAATGACATTATGCCTACTCTACATACCTCATTATATGCTTATGAATATAATCAATCTCATCCGGACCATAACGTTGATCTATTGGTATTGGTATCAAATACTTCGATAGATAGGCTTCATATGAGTCAGGATGAACCTGTCTAAGAACGTGGCTCCACCATCGGCCAGTATAGATTCCATGACTTTTCAACTGCTCTACAAGTGATTCATTTTCTATAATAAGCGGGTATACCATTGGGAATAGCTGGTAATCCATTGTTAAGTTGAGTTTAATCTTGTTCAAACCCCTAAGCTTTTCGTGAGCATAACTGAAATTATTAACCCGCTTGTTCTTTATAGATTCATAGTCAATGCTCTTGAGTAAAGTTTTAGTCAGATGAGACATAATCAGAACATCTGCCCTCGACAACCGATTTTCATTTTTCATTCTGTCTTCATAAGCCTTTTGAGAACCCATCTCAATTCTCTTCAACAGAAACAGCGACGTTTCCGAAGAAATATCCTGTGAATAAAGGTTACTATAAAGATTAGCATTATTCCCTATGACATAGCAACCATCCGGGACACCGAAAAATTTCCTGGGAGAATATACATTGAGACAATGTTCAATTGGTGAACTAAAAAAGCCCTGGCTATTATCAATAATGACATTATGAAAATGATTGGTATGCTTAATAATTGTTTTTGAAGTAAGTATCCCGAAATAATTAATTAGGAGGAAAGCTGTATCAATTTCGTTCTGGGCAATATCTGGCTCAAGGTTTTCATTAATTGAATAGTAGATGACCTGAAGACCTCTCGCTGACAAAAAGTCCCTGACTACTGAACACAAATAATACGGTATATAAACTTTTGTTAAGCCTAGTACCTTTATTGCATGATATATCCCAGCCCTAGCAGTGTTCAGTCTGATAATATCAGTATTCTGAGGATAGTACTCCCCGGTATTTCTTAAATCTAGTTCAATATAGCTTCCAATTTCCATTACTCAGTGTATGACATACCTTTGACAATAGGCCTCAAATCATAGCCGCAGTTCATTAAATAGTCTATGATTGAAACATTAGCATGAAATGGACCCCATAATTGATCATATACTATAGGTATATAATGCAAATAATGAAGCCTAATTCCCTTTTCCTGAAAAACTCTATCATCCTGATAAGACCTTGCTCCCATCCCAGAGATGTAATCTGTACCATTTACTGCTTTAACCAAATCAATTATCCTTTCGACGCCAACCGTAGGTACATTAAATGATGATGAATTCACAAGTCGTGTTGAAATCCCTAACTTAGCACAAATAAAGGAAATGATTGCAATATTCATTAAGGCAATATTATCATAATCATGTAGTATCAATTCTGCCAAATCCCTATAAACCTCTTGATAATGAGAAGCCTTTTTATAATTCAGTTCTATTGATTTAAGATGTTTGCTTTTCCAACCCAGTTCATCGCGAGTTTTGACCTCATTAATTCTATCGCCAAGGGTTTGGCAAATAGGGATTTTTATTCTAATTGGACCCTGAGGAGTCTTAAGATAGTGCCAGTGATGCATTCCCTCATTTGAAAATTGTACATCATCAAGGAATATAAAATAATCAGATAATAGAATTTTAGTAAAATAACCGATCCAAGGCAGATAATTAGGTTGGTGGATCCCTACCTTGATAATGCCCTCATACTTAATTAGATTAAGCATTTTATAATTATTTTCTCCTGTAAATGTTGTCTGTCCTAAAAAAAAATGTTATGGATTTAAGAAACAGTTTAAGGTCAAGTTTGAATGAGACTGTTCTGGCATACTCTACATCCACAGGAATATTCTTGTCCCAATCGTGCTCTTCTCTGGCTCTTACCTGTGCCAGACCACTTATCCCGGGTTTTACCGAGAACCGCTCCTTTTCAAAATCTGAATACTCTGAATACTTCTTTGGGAAATGAGTTACCGGCGGCCTGGGGCCGATAAAACTCATTTCTCCTTTAACTATGTTTATAAGTTGTGGTAATTCGTCAAGGCTGGTCTTCCTGATAATTCGCCCAACCCTAGTTATGCGTGGATCATCTTCATATTGTATGTTGTTAACCGGCTTACTGTGAGTAACTGACATTGAACGAAATTTAAAAATTTTAAACTCCTTTCCGTCTTTCCCCAATCTGCTCTGGATGAAGAATACGGGTCCTCTTGTATCAATTTTTATTATAACAGACAAAAGCATAAAAACTGGAATAAGAAGTAAAAGAACTATTAAAGCCAAAATCCAATCAAATGTTGGTTTAATTAATGATAGATACACAATTATACTGATTTAATTTAAGAGAATTGGGTGACCTCAAATCTTATCTCTCTATTTTACATTAAATAGTCGGCCCTTAACAAGTCTTGTTTTTCAATAATTCTGTACAGTTGCATATTTTACCGACCAGTTGCCGGTCAGTAAATTCAGGACAAAATAAATGGCATCCCGGATTTGTCTTAATCTCTTCATCATATTGAAGGCAACTGCTGCCATAATAGTATTAATCATGTCACCTTCAACGCCCTTGAGGTAATTTCTGAGCATTCGGTGATCATTCTTGAGATGCCCAATAACTGGTTCAATCGATGCCCTTCGTCTAAAGCGGAGTCTGTTCTTGTGCTTCTCATACGCAGTTTTGTCTTTGCCACTGCCTGGCATCATGATCTCTACCCCAAGAATGGTCTTCCGTCCTTTATAACCTCTGTCAACCAATGCCACTTTCGGTAACCTGCCCATCAGATCCGATACCTGCTCCAGTTGAGGCTCAAGTGTATGACCGTCATATGGATTATCCTCAAAAGCCATTGCGCCGATGATGATGCCGCTTTTCTTTGTGATCACAAAGCCACTCTTGTTTCCAAACTCGTACTTCTTATGATCCTTGCCCTTGGAGATACAACTTACCTCAGGCGCATGAAAGCTATAGATCTTATTCTTGCTGTCTCGCTTTTGACCCAGTACCCGGTAGTATAGCCATAACTGCTCATCATATGCTTCAAGTCGTTCTTTATCATCTAGTCCCCTCTCCACATCCCTTACCAGGCGACCGGCAATGGTCTTTATCTTCCGGGCCGCTGCCATTGCCTTCCTCTTCCGCTTGGGATGCTCCCGGAATCGCTGATCTATCATCAGCTGGCCAAGAGTGCGACTGTAACTCTGACGAAGATCAATGTCTTCTTTCT
>Ga0179946_1106245_pt1 | contig 11526 bp, 7 predicted proteins | sample AD_JPNNA4_sludge_FD_135924 | JGI IMG/M metagenome (GOLD analysis project Ga0179946, IMG submission 135924) | Metatranscriptome of active sludge microbial communities of municipal wastewater-treating anaerobic digesters from Japan -... | ecosystem: Engineered > Bioreactor > Anaerobic > Digestate... | reverse complement strand
TGCGAACACCCTGGTATCAATACACCCGTCGTTGGGGACAGACAAACCTGAACGAGTTGGATCCGCTTGATTATGACGCCGCGTGGTGGCGCGATTATTGGCGACGCACGGCGGTGCAGGGCGTCATCGTCAACGCCGGCGGCATTGTGGCCTTCTACCCGAGCCGCTTCGCGCTGCACTATCGCGCGGCCTCTCTGGGTGATCGTGATCTATTCGGCGAGATCGTGGCCCTGGCCCGCGCCGAAGGTCTGACCGTGCTGGCGCGCATGGACTCCAACCGCGCCGACGAACGCTTCTACCGCATGCATCCCGATTGGTTTGTCGTGGATACCAACGGCGAACCGTGCCGGGTGGACGATCACTATCTCACCTGTGTCAATAGCGATTATTACAAAGTTTACCTGCCCAACGTCCTGGAAGAAATCATTGACTTCTATTCCCCCGATGGCTTCGCCGATAACAGTTGGACCGGCGTAGGACGCCATGTGATCTGCCAGTGCGAGACTTGTCAGCGCAAGTTCCGCGATGAGACCGGTTATACGCTGCCCACCGTCGCCAACTGGTACGATCCGGCCTACCGGCAGTGGATCAAATGGAGTTATCGTTGCCGCCTGGAAAACTGGGACCTGAACAATCGTGTTACCCAGGCGCGCGGCGGACCCGATTGCCTATGGCTGGGGATGGTCAACGGAAACCCTATCCGCCCACACACTGCCTTCTGCGACCTTAAGGAAATTGCCGCACGCTCCCCGGTGCTGATGAGCGATCAACAATCGCGGGATGAGTGGACGGGATTTGAGCAAAACGGTTTGAGTGGCAAGCTGTTGCACGGCGTGCTGGGGTGGGATAAGCTGATTCCCGAAAGTATGGCAACCTACGTGCGGGGCGAGCACACCTTCCGCAAAGCTGCCAACCCGCCTCTGGAGACGCGCTTCTGGATGATCGAGGGCTTTGCCGGCGGGGTATCGCCGTGGTGGCATCACATCGGCGCGCGCCAGGATGATCGGCGGCAATTCCGAACGGTTGAGCCGTTGATGCGCTGGCATGCCGACAACGAAGCTTATCTCTACGACCGCGAGCCGGTCGCTAACGTGGGCCTGCTCTGGTCGCAGGAAAACCTGGACTTCTACGGGCGCAACGAAGTCCGCGAAAGGGTACAGCTTCCCTGGCGCGGTTTCGTAGTGGCATTAACGCGGGCGCGCATCCCCTATTTGCCCGTCCACGCCGATCATGTCGCGCGCGACGCCAACCGCTTCGCGGTGTTAATCCTGCCCGATCTCGGCGTGCTGACCGATGCCCAGGCTGCGGCGATCCATGCGTTTGTCGCCAACGGCGGCAGCCTTGTCGTCACCGGGCGCAGCGGGTGTTTCGACGTCTGGGGGGATCCACGCCCCACGCCGGCGCTGGACGATCTCCTCGGCGTCTACCGCACCGATAAACGCTTCGGCGTGGAAGGCGAGCACACCTCGAGCTGGGACATCTACACGGCACATACCTACTTGCGTCTGCTGCCGGAACTGAACCAGGTGGGTGCGCCCCCGGCCGATGAAACCCGGCATCCGATCTTGAACGGGCTTGATGAGACTGACATCGTCGCCTTTGGGGGCACGCTGGAAGGAGTCGCGCCGGAAGTCAGCGTGAACGTCCTGGCCACCTACATTCCGCCGTTCCCCATCTACCCGCCGGAGTTTAGCTGGATGCGCGAGACCCACACGAACATTCCGGCGATCCTCATCCGTGAACACCCGGCAGGTGGGCGGATCGTGTATCTGGCTGCCGACCTCGACCGCTGTTATGGCCGTCAGTACCTGCCGGATCATGGCAACCTGCTGGCGAACGCCGTCCGCTGGGCTGCGCATGACACCTTACCCCTCACCGTCACCGGCCCCGGCTACCTCGATTGCCATCTCTATTGCCAGCCGGAGCGCATCGTCTTGCACATCGTCAACCTGAGCGCCAGCCGCGCCTGGCCCGGCTATGTTGAAGAGACACTGCCGGTCGACCCGGTGCATATTGCCCTGCGGCTGACCGACGACTTCACGCCGCAGAACGTGGCCTTGCAGGTGGGGGCACAAATCCTCCCCGTCCACTGCGCCGATGGATGGGCTAACGTTGAACTCCCCACCATTGTGGATCACGAGCTGCTCATCTTCTCGTAAACGTTTGACGGCATACCGTGACTGAGCGATGAAGGCCAACGATGCCGTTGTCGTAATATGAGGATCAGGTGGCAATCAACGTGGCGTATGTGCAGCGGTGTGGTCAGGTAGTTTAGCGGGTTCTACTTCGAGCGACGGGAGCGGTACTTTTCCGCACAATCAACTCCGGGTACAAATTCCGTTGTTGCACGGGTGTATCCGGATTTTTGATCATAGACACGAGGTACTCGATGCATTGCTGGGCCAGAGCATTTAAGTCTTGTCGGACGGTTGTCAAGGGCGGCGTAAAATAAGCCGCTTCGCCCATATCATCGAATCCGATGACAGATACATCTTCGGGCACCTTGAGACCTTGTTCATGTAAAGCGCACAAAGCCCCCAGCGCCATCCGATCGTTGGCTACAAAAAGTGCCGTAAACGGTTTTCCGTTTTCCAGCAACTTTTTCGCTCCCCTATAGCCACTAGGGACTTCAAAATCCCCTTCGACACTTGGCCCAGGGGTTAACCCCTGCGCCTGCAAGATCGCAACCAGTGTCTCATGGCGCAAGCGTGCGTCAATGTGCGCGAGAGGGCCGGTGATTTCGGCGATCTGACGATGCCCCAGGTCGAGCAGATGTTGAACGGCGAGCCTGCACCCGTGGCGTTGATCAAAAACGACCGAAGGCGCCTTGACCCCCGGCTCGGCCCCGACCAAAACAAAGGGCACACCACGGCAAAGCTGTTGCATCTCCTGATAGGAGAAGGGCGGGAACGGCGTGTAGATAATCAACCCGTCAACCATTCGTGTGGCTAAATCTTCTAAAAAATCACCGACCTCTTTCTTGCTGGCAGCAGGGCTGATTTCCGAGATTGCCAGCGTATACCCCATCTTTCTTGCCCAGTAAAGCATTGCCGGGAATGGGTCGCTGTAGCGGATATCGAACATGAGAAGTTGCAGTATATATGAACGGCCGGTAGCGAGAGCCTGGGCAGCCTGATTGGGGCGATAATCAAGCTGCCGAATCGCCTGTAAAACTTTAGCGCGTGTTTTTTCGGCAACATAGGGTTGATTGTTGATGACACGCGACACCGTTTGATATGAGACGCCGGCCAACGCAGCGACATCATGGAGTGTAGCTCGCTTTGTTTGTGGATCGGACATAATGATACCTTTGAGGTTATAATTGTGACCCATCACAACAACACTCTAGTATTATACTCTAACTATCGGTGATATGCAAGAGGTTACGGGGGATTTTTTCAAATGTTCGAGCATTTTTCCCGTGCATCAGGGCATTGAAGACGAGGATAAGGGGTACTTTAAGGAAGTGAATATGAAAAAACCCCCTCAATTTGACGGATTGGGTCTTGACTCTTTGAGGGAATTGTGCTATAGTTAAGTTGTGACCCATCACAATTGAATCATAAGGTGACGTAACCTTAAGAGTCGCTTTTCCCGATTATCCCATCTATGAACCGGTGAGAAGGCCGGCACATTTTGAGCCTTCTTGAGCAAAAAAAGTCATCTATTGAATGAAAGGAGGTAAGATATAAGATATGCAATTGAGCCGGGCATTTGATAAGGCTCAACATCAATCGTTATATCCCACCTGGTAGTTGCAATCCAATGATGATTCTATTTTCTATTCACCTATGGAGGAGAACAAATGGATAAGAAACTTTTGAGCCGTCGTGAGTTTTTGCAGCTTGCCGGTCTGGCAGGCGCAAGTGTGGTACTGGCTGCATGCAGCAAACCCACCGCAGCCCCGACCCCAGAGGCTAAGGAGACAGCACCCAGCGCCGCCCCTGCCAAGAAAGAGCCTACGCCCTTCCTGTATTGGTTCCAGGCTGAGAACCACAAGCCGGAGTATGATCGGCGTACTAATGAGCTTAACGAAAAGTTCAACATCAAATTCTCCTATGAGATTATGTCCCGTGATGCGATGACCGAGAAGTTCCCGGCTACCCTGATGGCCGGCAGCGGCTTCCCGGATATCATCGAGCAGAACGCGGACGATGTTGTTAAGTTCTTGAAAGGCGACGACAACATCATCCCCTTCATTGACCTGAAACCTGCCCTCATGGCCAGCCCCTACGCCAACGATGTGCTGATGAGCCGCTTTGACCGCTACGGCAAGGGGGGCAAGCTGTACGGCGCACCTCACGATGTCCATCCTGTGGTGATGCTGTACCATGACCGCGCCTGGAAGGAATTCGGCATTGACATGGCCACCATAGACACCTATGACAAATTCCTCGATGCCGCTAAAGAAGTCGCCAAGAAGACCGATATGAAGATGCCGGATGGCCGCCCACGCGCTGTCATTATGGACTGCTTGAGCTGCACCAACCTGCCGGCACGGATGATGGACAAGGGCATTTGGTGGACGGATGCCAACGGCGAACCGATGCTGAAGCACCCGGGTATGAAAGAGGCTGCCGCCAACTGGATGCTCTTCCACGACTATCACATGGACATTGACTGGGGCAATCAGGTGGCAATGGTCAAGGAAGGGCAGGTGCTGACCCAGTTCTGCCCTGACTGGCTGTATGGTATTCACTTCCAGGGCACGGCAGAAGATAAGGCCTGGCTGGCCGATTCGCCCATGCGCATGACGAGTTTGCCGGGCATGACCGCCGATTCTCCGCGCACGACCTCCTGGGGTGGCACCAGCGCCTCCGTACCCAAACTCTGCAAAATCGCCGACCTGGCCATCAACGTGCTGCTGTACCTGTACTTCGACAACACGCAGGGGCAACTGGCGCAGCGCTTTGTGGACACCGGCATCCTGCCGCCCGTCAAGAGCGCCTGGAAAGCCGACGTCTTCCATAAGCCTGTCGAGTACCTCGGCGGTCAGATTGCCGGCGAGATCTTCATTGACGCAGCCAACCGCCTGCCTAGCTACTCCGAGCAGTGGACGACCAGCCTGGTCACATCCGCCTGGGGGTCGCAATTCAGCGCGGCCTGGGCCGGCGAGATCTCGCTTGACGAGTGCATTGACGCGGCCTACGAGCAGGCTATGGCGGATATTGAGAAGAATAAATTCTAAACTAAACCGAGGTACATACTTGCCCCTTTTGTGTTGTCTGAGTATCCCGGAGTAGAAAGGAGCATGTTAACTTAGGGGCAAATGTTCGGATCGTTCCTTTCTTCCTCCCTTGCTCCCCCGCTTTCTCCGCGTGTGGAGAGAGCGGGGGATTTCTCAAAGGAGGAGCAATCCTTAGATAACTCTGTGGATTCTGTGCTCGGTGGTAAAAGTCGTTCCTGTTCTGAAATGTACCCCGTGGAGGATTGAGAGTTGCTTCCCCGGTTATTCTATGTTATAGTATGATTATCGGTGCGATGCACCAATAGCTATAGGCCATTCGATGCGTTGTATCTGAGCCATATTTCTCCAAAGGATAGTTGAAACTGATATGGCAACTGCGGCTTTATCTATTCAGCGTTCACAAACTCGCTTAAAAATTGGCCTTTTTCGTTTGCGGGCCATAATCACGACAGGTCTTGCGGCCATGCTGGCATTAGGGTTTGTGTGGCCTTTTTTGTGTATTTTGGGAGCGACTTTCAATAAACTTGATGTGGTGCTAAACCCGTTGAACCCAATCCCCGCTCAATTTAGCCTGCAGTTCTACCAGCTCATGTTCGGGGCAAAGTATCATTTTCAGGATTACATTATGAATTCGGTCGTCGTGAGCGTCAGCACGACGGTGCTCAGTACTCTGGCGTGTACGCTTTCGGGTTACGCTTTGGCTAAACTGCGCTTTCCGGGCCGTGGACTTTTGTTCTCCATCATCATCGGCATTATGCTGCTACCCACTGCAACAATGTTGGTCCCGCAGTTCATCGTGATGCGTGAGCTTAAGCTGTTGAACTCCTATTGGGGGTTGATCTTACCTGGGGTGGGGGGTGGGGCCTTCGGCATCTTCCTGATGCGCCAGTTTATGCTCAACATTCCCACCGAGATGCTCGAAGCCGCGCGGATGGACGGCGCCAATGAATTCGATTTGTTCTTCAGGATCGTACTCCCGAACGCCAAAGCCGGCATTGGCGTCATCGCCACCCTTTCCCTGCGAGGTAACTGGAATGCCCTGTTGTGGCCGCAGCTCATTATCACGGACCCTGCCCGGCAGCTCTTGATGCCCGCCATCGCACTGCATAACAACCTGATGGTCGAGGTCTGGGCCATCCACGTTGTCCGAACGGCTTCTCTGGTGGCGGCTGTGGTTCCGTTGTTCCTATATGCCTACAGCCAGCGCCACTTTGTATCTACCCTGGCAGGAGCTATCAAAGGCTGAGACCACGGATTTTCAAACGGATTTTCAAAGGAGTTCCACATTAATCTGTGATCTTTCGGCGGCTGAGTGAAAGACAACGTTCCGACGTTTGAACAGATTCTCAAAGGAGGCATTGATGACAAGTATCGCTGTTCCAGGACCGACAAAGAAACGTTCTTCAATTCAAAGATTCTTCTCCGATCAAACAAAATGGACACCCTATCTGTTTGTTGCCCCTTTCTTCATTACCTTTGCGATTTTTACGCTCTACCCAATGTTACGCGCCGTCGTGATGGGGTTTCAAGAGTCCCTGGGCTACAGCGGCAAGTGGGATTGGGTCGGGCTGGCTAACTATCGCGAAGCGTTGACCAATGACCCACGCATGGGGGTCGCGTTCAAAAACTTTATCTACTATACCCTGGGCAGTCTGGCCACGCAATTGCCGTGTGCGTTCCTTTTAGCCTTGCTTCTGACCTCGCCGGCGCTTAAAGGTAAGGGGCTGTGGCGCACCTTGTTTTTTATCCCCTCCGTTCTTCCCGGTGTGACGATGGGGGTCGTCGGCGGATGGTTTTTCAGCAAGACGCACGGTTTTGCGAATGCTCTCCTCGTATCTCTGGGGGGGCCGCGCATTGACTGGGGAGGCTATGCCCAATACATCATTCCCACCTTGTTGGTGATTGCCTTCTGGCAGTGGATGGGCAATCATGCGGTGTTCCTCATTGCGGGGATGAGCGGGATCGGCGACGAGATTATCGAAGCCGCCATTGTGGATGGGGCATCCGCCTGGCAACGCGCCCGCTATATCATTTTGCCATTGCTCAAACCGGTCTTTGCCTATATTTCGATTACGGCCGCGGCGGGGTCGTTGATGAACTTTGAAGTGCCCTATGTCTTCTTGGGTACAGGTGGCGGGGCACGCGGGAAAGGCTGGTTCTTCATGACCCATATCCAACAGATGGCCTTCGGGCAATTCCGGATGGGCTATGCAACCGCCATTGGCTGGCTGGTCTTTTTCATAGCGGTCATTATCACCGTTTTGCAGTTAAGGTTATATGAATTCAGGCTCGGGAAGGAGGAAGCGTAATGACTACCTCAGCTGTGACCCGTTATACCACCTCTGGACGGGGGCCTGATGTTCGTGCCAAGATCGGCCTCTTCCGCTTGCGGGCCATTCTGACCACGACCCTGGCTGCCATTCTGGCCTTGATCTTCATCTGGCCTTTCCTGTGCATCGTGGGTTCGACGTTTAACAAGATTGATGCGGTGATGAATCCGTTGACCCCAATCCCGGCCCAATTCAGCACGCAATTCTATCAGTTGATGGTCAGCGAAAAGTACCACTTTCAAGATTACATCCTGAATTCGGTATGGATCGCTGTGGCAACGACGGCACTTAGCACGCTGGCGTGTACGCTTTCGGGCTATGCTCTGGCCAAACTGCGTTTCCCGGGCCGCGATCTCTTGTTCTCTTTCATCATTGCTGTTATGCTGTTGCCCACCGCCACGATGTTGGTCCCACAGTTCATCGTGATGCGCGATCTTAAGCTGGTGAATACCTATTGGGGGTTGATCTTACCTGGGGTGGGTGGTGGCGCCTTCGGCATCTTCTTGATGCGCCAGTTTATGCTCAACATTCCTACCGAGATGCTCGAAGCTGCGCGGATGGACGGCGCCAATGAATTCGATTTGTTCTTCAAGATTGTGCTCCCGAACGCTCAAGCCGGCATCGGTGTCATCGCTACCCTTTCCCTGCGGGGGAGCTGGAATTCCCTGTTGTGGCCACAGGTCCTCATCAGTGATGTGAAAAAACGCCTGCTGATGCCCGCTATCGCCAATTTGAACCAACAGCAGGTCGCCGATGTCTTTGCCTTGCCGGTTGTCCGCACGGCGGCGATTGTGGCCGCGATGGTGCCGTTGGCCCTCTACGCCTATAGCCAGAGGTATTTTGTCTCCACTCTTGCCGGCGCCATCAAGGGTTAATACAGAGGCCCCAAAGACTACAGAGACCACAGAGAATCCTAAAAAATTCTCTGTGGTCTCTGTGGTAGAAAGTATCCCCCCAAGAAAGACGGCATTATGAAAAAATATATTGGCTATGTGATTTTGGGAATCGTATTCATCCTCACGGCCTGTGCTCCCACCAACGCCTGGAAGCCCGTCGCCGGCGGCGATGATCTCATTGCCGATCCTTCATGGGCCTGCACCGGCTGGATCGGCGTGGCAAACGGCGTGCTCGACATTGGCGCGGGGAATGAATTCCGTGCCTATCTCAACAGCTACGGACCACGCGTGCAGGCCGAAGGCGATTTCGGTGTGCTGGCGACGATCTCCGCCGATACCGATAGTCTGGCGGCGTTTTCACTGGTCGGCAAGCCCGGCGTGGGGAATTGGTGGAACGAGACGAATAAGCTCGATGTGGGCCTCGAAGAGGGCAGCGTCGTCGTCTATTTTTATGACGGAAGCGGTTTTATGCCGCGCGTGAAGCAAACTTTCCCGGCAGAGAGGCTGTCGGGCAAGGTGACATTGGAGTTGCGGCGTGTCGGCAGTAAGTTGCTGGTGCGCGCCAACGGCAAAGAGGTCGGGCAGTTGGATGATCCCGGCATTTTGCCCGATGGTTGGGCTTACTTCGGGGCGAGTGTGCGTCCCAACAATACGCTGCACATTCACAAACTCAGCGTTATCGCCCCACCCGATAGTACCGGCGTAGCGATCCTCACCGGGTCGGAGAGTGCCTATACGCCCACCAATCCGCCGTTGCGTGACCTGGCCGATGCGCGCGGCATCTACATTGGTGGCGCGGTCGAACCGCAGCATCTGCGCTGCGATCCGGTCTACGGCGAAGTCCTGGGGCGGGAGTTCAATATCCTCGTCACCGAAAACGCTTTCAAATTCTATGCCATCCATCCCGAAGCGGAACGTTACACCTTTGAGGGTGCGGATGCCGTCGTTGAGTTTGCCGAAGCGCATGGCATGAAGGTGCGCGGGCACACACTGCTCTGGCATCAGTCCATGCCCGCCTGGATCGAAAATGCGACCTTTACGCCGGAACAGTGGGAGCAGGTCATCCATGATCACATTGCTACCATAGTGGGCCGCTACAAAGGGCGCGTGGCCTATTGGGATGTGCTCAACGAAGCCATCAACGACAGCCCTACTGCCGGTAGGGCGTTGCGGCAGACGGTGTGGTCCACCGGGCTGGGGCCGGATTTCATTGATAAAGCCTTCATCTGGGCGCATGAGGCCGACCCGGAGGCACTGTTGTTCTATAACGATTATGGGGCCGAAGGGTTGGGCGCCAAGTCGGATCAGGTGTATGCCCTGGTTAAGGGATTGCTGGAGCGCGGCGTCCCCATCCACGGCGTGGGCCTGCAAATGCACCTTACCGTGGGAGCCGCGCCTAAACCGGCGGATGTGCAACGCAACATCCAGCGTCTGGGTGAACTGGGATTGCAAGTGCACATCACCGAACTGGATATTCGACTGCCGGTCAATGCCTCCGACGATTTATTCGCCGCACAGGCGAAGATGTACCGCGAGTACCTGGAGGTATGCCTGGTCGAAGCCAACTGCACCGCTTTTGTGATGTGGGGATTCACCGATCGTTATTCATGGATCCCTGGTTCCAATCCCGGCTTCGATCACGCGCTTATCTTTGACAAGCTGTACCGTCCAAAACCGGCGTATTTTGCGCTGCGTGACGCCCTGACCTTTCCCAAAAGCCTGGGGCCGGAGGATTTCGGCGCGTCGTGCGACTGTCAGCATTGAAACGACTCCATCTGCCCGGGTGCACCGGCGAAGTAAAAAAATCCCCTCGGTTACTAAAGCCGAGGGGATTTTTTGGTTTACTGACAACTAAACTAAGGTTGACCGCGCAGCACCAACGGCAGGTAGATGGTAGGCTTGGGACGTGCGACACTTGTCACTTCGGTGAAGGGCATCCCGTGGTCTAGTGCCAACATCACGTTCCCACTGTCATCCACGGCTTGCACGAAGTACTCGATGGCCGCCGTAATCGGGGCTACGTTGCCTTCGGCGATGCCTATGCCAGCACTATTCTTGCCCAGATAAGTCAACTCTGCCTTCGACCAGGTGGGCTGATCCAGATAGCGATACAATACCACGACGCGCGCGACTTCGCCTGTATCTTCTGGATCATTGGCATTGTCGTCCACCCACACTTCAAAATGCAAGGCCTCCGTGCTGCTGATGGCGCGCACGTTCCAAATGTTCGGCGCGATGAAATCCGTGGCGGTGAAGGGAGCGTGGTACACCTCGAATTGCAAGTCTGTGTAGAGCCGTTGGATACCGACCGTCGGATGATCATTCGTTGTGGCACGGAACTGCCCGGGCACAATCACAAGACTGGCGTAGGCTTTACCTTCAATGGAGAGGAAACGGTTAATGGCGCCGATCTGGGCCGGCTCCCAGGCCGGGCTGGGGAAATCCGGCTCGGTCTCGATGTAGGTTTCCTCGGTCACGATGCGCGATACCACGGGGTCGAAGTTGACCGTATCGCTAAACGTTCCGCCGACAAGCAAAGCCCCGTGGGCAATGGCGCCGGGGATTTGAACATCCGTGCTGATGCGTGGCGCGATAGGCCGTCCTCCGGCGATATGCGCATCCCCTTCGCCCTCAACGGTATAGTAGGCCCCCTGTGGGGTGACATGTTTGATGTAGTCGAGAGATAGATGATGCGCTGTGGTGACAACGCCGCCGGCCGGCAACAGAGCCGCTTGCCGGGCGGCTGATGTGTTGAGCGTCGTCGTGTGTGGCATGTGGATTTGCAACATCGGCAATCCGTAGAGTGTCATTTCCCCCAAGACTTTTTCGTCGTAGTTGCTGAACGCGCCCGCGCTAAAGCTGTTGTAGTACCCCTGTTTGGCGCGCATCAGTGCGTAGCCGACTGTGGGGGTCTGTCCGTCTTCCCAGATGCCCAGGCGTTCTACAAAGCCGGTCATCAACCGTTCTGAGTAAGCGATCAGATCCGAATCGCCATAACCGTACCCGGTATTACCGATGAACATGGCACCACGACGCAACAATGCCTGTGGCCAGTCTGTTGCTTCTTCTACGGAAGGCGCATCTGCATCGGGCACATTCAACCCGGAGTGGC
>Ga0179946_1069109_pt1 | contig 11643 bp, 13 predicted proteins | sample AD_JPNNA4_sludge_FD_135924 | JGI IMG/M metagenome (GOLD analysis project Ga0179946, IMG submission 135924) | Metatranscriptome of active sludge microbial communities of municipal wastewater-treating anaerobic digesters from Japan -... | ecosystem: Engineered > Bioreactor > Anaerobic > Digestate... | reverse complement strand
GAGGAGCAGCAGATGCAATTGCCCAAAGAGTTTCCCATGTACGGGTGATGAGAATGATCTACATTGCGCTAACGGGATTGGCCAGGCACGTGATCAAGGAGCTGACCGCGGCCAAGGTGAGGACGGTGGAAATCAGAAGCCCCAATAACTTCTTCGCCCTTCTGGGAGTCCAGCCGGGAGACCGCATATTCCTGACCGAGGCCAGCGCTCCGGACATAGTGCCGGGAACTGCCGGCCTGATCGTCGCTGTGCGGGCCATTCAGACCATCACCCACCGCACCATTCAATCCAGCCAGGATTATTATGAGGAGAGGGAGGCCCAGGCGGCCAGAGCCCAGCTCCAGCTCATGGGCGTGGGAAGGGTCAGGAGGATCACCAACTTCGAGCCGGGCACGCCCCTGATGCTAGACGTGGATGACGTGAGATACTGCGACGCTCGCTGAGCTGGAATATGCTCAACCGTCCATGAAGATCCTGCTGGTCACGGGAAGGCTGGCGGAAAATCAGGTCCGAGCCTATTCCGGAGAGGCGGATGTGCTGGTGGCGGACACAGATGTGGCTGCCTTCGTCACCCCACAGATGCTCCTTCAGGCCGCACCCCGGGGCTATGATCTCATCCTCATCCCCGGAGCGGTAACTGCAGATTTCCTGGAAGCTGAGAGGTCTCTCGGCACGCCCATACGGTTAGGCCCCAAGCATGCCGCCGAACTGGAAGAGGTGCTGCCGCTCTTAAACGAAGGCGACCTGACGCTGTCCCGAACCATACCCGCCTGCCAGCTTTTGCTGGGGGAGATGAGAGAGAGGGCTTTCCGGGATATAGAGAGCCTGGAGGCCCAGGCGGAGGCCGTCATGCATATAGGCCGGATCAAGATCGGTGGAGGCTCTAGGATGAAGGTTCTGGCCGAGGTGGTGGATGCCACCCGCCTGCCTCCGGAGCAGCTGGCAGGCAGGATTCGCTATTACCAGGAGGAGGGCGCGGATATGGTCGACCTGGGCCTGCCCCTGGACGCCCGGCCGGAAGAGGTTAGATCGGCTCTTGCAGTGGCCAAAGAGGCCGCCGATCTTCCGGTGAGCATCGATTCCGTCCGCCCGGATCTGCTTCTGGCCGGCCTAAAGGCGGGCGCCGATATGCTTCTCAGCCTCAATGCTGCCAATATGGCCCAGGTGGGGCCGGAGGCGGCTGATTTGGGAGTGCCGGCGGCGGTCATCCCCGGTCCGGGCCAGGCCTGCATGGAGGAGAATGTGAATGCCGCCCAGGATCTGGGCGTTAAAGTCATAGCCGATCCGGTTCTCGATCCGCCCCTGCAGGGCCTGGCAGCCTCCCTGCACAGGTACATGCAGTTCTGCCGCCGCCATCCCGGGGTCCCACTATTCTTCGGGGCTGGAAATGTAACCGAGCTATTGGATGCCGATACTCAGGGGGTCAACGCCCTCCTGGCGGCCTTGGGAGCGGAGTTGGGAGCAGCCATACTCTTCACCCCGGAGTACAGCGCCAAGGCAGACGGAAGCGTTCGAGAGCTGGCCACGGCATCCAGGATGATGCAACTCGCCGGCAAACGCAAAACCCCTCCCAAGGACCTGGGGCTGGATTTGCTGCTCCTCAAGCAGAAGAGACGCCTGCCGGTGGAGCCGCTTCCTCAGGAGGTGAAAGAGGCCCAGACGGGCCATGTCTATGTCCTGGATGACCTGGGACCCTTCCGTATATTTCTCTCCCATGGGCTTATCGTGGCCAGAAACGGCCCGGTAAGCGTCTGCGGCAAGAATGCTCGCGACCTGGTCAACACCCTGGTGGACCTGGGGCTGGTGGGCAGACTGGACCATGCCGCATACCTGGGCCGCGAGCTGCAGAAGGCGGAGATGGCCCTTCGCCTGGGCCGGGACTACGTCCAGGATGAGCCCATCTGGCCAGCCGAGAAGAGTTAAATAATTGATGCCGCGAGATAGCAGAGGATGAATTCGAAGGCTTTTGCTATCTTTGTGGGCGCAATCATGGTATTCTCCGCCTTTGCGGGATTCGTTCTCTTGGGCATCGACCAGAGCGAGATCCCGGTTTCAGCCGCTGACAACTACTCTTTAGAGAACTTTAAAGCAAAAGGCAATCTGGTGGACTGGGACTTCGAGGGCCTCCAGGATGTCCTGGAGATGGCTCCGGAGAATACGATGATGGCCTACTGGGTCAACCTCAGCGCACCGACAAATCTAACTGCCGCAGCCAGAGCAGCTCTGCCCCAATCCATGGGATTCAGCTACGGCAGCCAGATGTATGAGACCAGGATTGAAAAGCTGGCCAGCATCTATTTCAACAACAGTTGGACGGAATTCCATTGGATCAAGCCCTACCAGGTGGGCTACAGCAGCCTGGTCATTCCTTATGAGAACTACATGATGATACCAACGGGAACTGATTATGTTACCGTCCTGGGCAAGCCGGTCCTCTTCGGGATGCAGGAACAGGTGCAGCAGGTCATAGATGTGATCTCAGGAGATCTCTCCACCGGCCGCTTCACTCTGGCAGGAGAGGGGGGAGCAGATCTGCAGGTGGCCGCTCTTGGCAGGGGTGGAGCAGGGATGCCCCTTTCCGGCGCCTATGATCAGTTCTACCTGGAGTTGAGCGCGATTAACGGCAGCGAGGAGAGATACATTCTGGATGCCAGGCTAACGGCACCGCAGGCCAGCGCCATACAGAAGCTGAAGGCCATGGCCTCGGCGAGCAACCTCAGCTACTCTGACGACAGCTCCGGGGCGGGAGTTTCCGGAGCCCTGGGCCGGGATAGCCTGCAAGGCGCTCTCCAGGCTTTGCTGGGGCCTTAGGCCCGCAACCTTTTTAGATAAGGAGCTAAAGCTGATCTAACCTTAACCGTCTAAGGAGCTTTAGGCGTTTTTGCGATGAATGATGATGGGCGAAGCAGCCCGGAAGGAGATTAAAAATGGCAAGACCTATATTCGTCAGGTTTGATGTTCCAACAGAGCTGGCCAGCAAGTCCCTCGAGGCCCTGGAACTGGCTCGGGATACGGGAAGGATAAAGAAGGGAACCAATGAAGCCACCAAAGCCATAGAACGCGGCGTGGCCCGGCTGGTGATTGTGGGTGAGGATGTTACCCCCCCCGAGATAGTGGCTCATATTCCAGCTCTCTGCGAGGAGAAGAAGACGCCTTATATCTATGTCAAGAAGCAGAGCGAGCTTGGCGCAGCTGCCGGCCTCGGCGTCAAGAGCGCAGCAGCAGCCATAGTGGAGCCAGGAAAGGGAAAGGAGCTGCTTGATGAGATCGTCTCAAAAGTAGCAGCTCTGAAGTAGGTGATATCCGATGGATGATGATAACGGCATACCGGCAGAGGTCATCGAGGTCATAGGCGTCACCGGCATGCATGGAGAGGCGACGCAGATAAAATGCCGCATCCTGGAAGGCAACAACAAGGGGCGCATCATCACCAGGAACTGCATGGGGCCCATCCGCATGGGAGACGTCCTGATGCTGCTGGAGACCGCCAGAGAAGCCAAGAAGCTTACCAGCAGGTGATGAAAGGATGGAAGATAGAAGGTGTTCATTCTGCAATAAGACCATCGAGCCGGGAACAGGCAAGCTCTACGCCAAGAAAGACGGCACGGTCTTTTACTTCTGCTCCGCCAAATGCGAGAACAATGTGGCCTTAGGCCGGGTGACCAGAAGGATCAAGTGGGCCAGGAAGGGGGCATAAGCCTGGCGGAAGTGGAGAGGACCTTTATCATGGTCAAGCCCGATGGGGTGCAGCGCGGCCTTGTCGGCAACATTTTGCAGCGCATAGAGGAAAAGGGCTTCAAGATAGTGGCCATGAAGCTGGCGGTGATGCCGACCGAGAAAGCCAAGGCTCACTATGCAGAGCATGTAGGCAAGAAGTTCTACCAGGATCTGGTGGACTTCATCACCTCCGGGCCGTCTGTGTCCCTGGTGGTGGAAGGCCGCGGTGCCATTGCCGCCATGAGAAAGATGAATGGGGCCACCAATCCGGTGGATGCCGTGCCCGGCACCATAAGGGGAGACCTGGCCATTGAGACCGGCCGCAATGTGGTGCACGGCTCAGACTCAGCCGCATCAGCCGCTCGCGAGATCGCCCTGCACTTCGGGGCTGGCGAGTTGGTGGACTACAAGCGAATCGATGAAGCCTGGCTCTACGAGTGAGATCGGATAGAATAGTTCTATCCGTCTCCCATAGGAGCCTTTAAATTCTCAAAAAATAAAAAGCATTTTTTGGCCTTACCATCCCCAAGAAGAGATAGGTATGCAACAGAAGTCCAAAAAGTCCGGCAAGGGCAAGGAAGCGCAATCCAACCTCAGAACCCCGATAGTAGTGGTCATGGGGCATGTGGACCACGGAAAGACCTCCCTTCTGGACAAGATCAGGGGAACAGCGGTGGCCAAGGGCGAGGCCGGGCTGATCACCCAGCACATTGGAGCAACAGAGGTGCCTCTGGATGTGATCCAGGAGTTCTGCGGATCGCATTTCGGCAAGGAGATGCAGATACCGGGGCTCTTATTTATCGACACGCCGGGACATCATGCATTCACCTCCATGCGCAGCCGTGGCGGCTCGCTGGCTGATCTGGCTGTCCTGATAGTGGATGTAAACGAAGGCTTCCAGCCCCAGACCCTGGAGTCCCTCACCATTCTCAAACGCTTCAAGACACCTTTTGTCGTCGCCGCCAATAAGATGGACCGCATCGGCGGCTGGCATCCCCATATCAATGCGCCCTTCGCCAAGAGCTTTAAGGCCCAGAGCGAGAGGGTGGCGGAGGTGCTTGACACCAGGATCTACGAGTTGGTGGGAGAGCTCTACAAGAACGGATTTGATGCCGACAGATATGACCGCATCTCTGACTTTACCAGGACGGTTGGGATCGTGCCCATCAGCGCCATCACCGGAGAGGGTGTTCCCGATCTTCTTCTGGTTCTGGTGGGCTTGGCTCAGAGGTTTCTCAAAGACAACCTGCAGTTGACCGCCACCGGCGCTGGGGTGGGAACCATACTGGAGGTCAAGGAGGAGAAGGGCCTGGGCACCACATTGGATGTGATCCTTTACAACGGCGAGTTCAACTCAGGGGAGACCATCATCGTGGGGACAGCCCATGAGCCCATCATCACCAAGATCCGGGCATTGCTCAAGCCCAAGCCTCTGGCTGAGATTCGAAGCGAAGAGAGGTTCCTGCCGGTAAAACACGTGGCTGCTGCTTCAGGAGTCAAGGTGGCTGCACCGAAGCTTGAGAGCGCCCTGGCCGGCTCGACCATAAGAGTGGTGACAAGCACGGAAGAAGCGGAGGTACTGTCCAAGGAGCTGAAGTCGGAGCTGGAGGCAGTACGCATCGATGCCGAGGCGGAGGGCGTGGTGCTCAAGGCCGACACCATCGGCTCTCTGGAGGCCATGGTGGGCGAGCTGAAGGCTAAGAAGGTAGCCATCCACTATGCTGATGTGGGGCCGGTCTCCCGCCGGGATGTGATCAGAGCTGCAGCCATCAAGGAGCCCCTGCTGTCGGCCATACTTGCCTTCAACGTCCCCATCCTTCCCGATGGACTGAGCGAGATTCAGAAGACCAATGTGCCTGTTTTCTCCAGCGACATCATCTATTCCATACTGGAGAGCTACGAGCAATGGGTGGAAGAGCAGAAGATGAAGATAGAGCAGGCCCGACTGGAGGCAGTGATCCGCCCCGGTTCTGTGCGGCTTCTGCCCGACTGCGTCTTCCGCCAGTCCAAGCCGGCCATCGTGGGAGTGCAGATCATCGGTGGGGTGATCCGGACCCAGATCAATCTCATGAGAGAGGACGGGGCCAATGTGGGAGAGGTCAAGGGCATCCAGGCCCGCAATGAGAATGTGGGCTCGGCAACTGTGGGCCAGGAGGTGGCCATATCCATAGACGGGCCGACCGTGGGCCGTCAGATTCACGAGGGGGATATCCTTTATGTAAATATCCCCGAGAAGCATGCCCGCATTGTGGAGATGGAGCTAAAACCCAAGCTGGCCGAGGACGAGCGAGAGGTCCTGGAGAAGTTCCTGGAGATCAAGCGCAAAAAAGATGCCTTCTGGGGAAGATAAAAGAAGAAGGAAAGGATGAAGGTGTCATAAATAGAGCTGGACGGCATAATAATTCCCCTACTCGCCGTGGGCCTGGCGGAGATGGGAGACAAGACGCAGCTTTCCATATTGATTCTCTCCACCCGGACAAAGGAGTATTTCCGGCTTTTATTGGGTGTAATGCTGGCCTTCCTTTTGACGGACGGGCTGGCTATACTCTTAGGATCTTATGTGGGGGATTTAATGCCGGTTACAGCGGTCAAGGCCCTCTCAGGTCTGGTCTTTATTCTCTTTGGCCTATTGATATTGAAGAATGGGCCGGAGCAAGAAGAGGCAGCGATGAGCCTCTCCTCCAGGAGCGCCTTCGTCTCAGGATTCTCCATGATCTTCCTATCCGAGTGGGGAGACAAGACCCAGATCGCTTCCGCTCTCTTCGCCACGGAGTACGATCCGCACATGGTTCTGGCCGGAGTGATGATGGCTCTTTTCCTCCTCTCCCTGATGGCCATATTTCTGGGAAGATATCTCTCCAGCAGGATCGACAGAAAGCTATTGTCCCGGGCTGCAGGAGTCATATTTCTGCTCATCGGCTCATCCTTCCTCTTGTCTGCCCTGGCATCCACCGCTTAGCACCATCTCGGTCAGCTCTTCCATTGCGATTTTCAATTATGAATCATCTTTATCGAGTCTCCTTGGCCCTGACCGGGATTTTCAGATATATAGGGAAAAGCTTATGTGGTATATGGCGAGAAGCTAATCTGATTTATGTTAGAATATCAGGGATATCCGAAATTTTCGGCCCATCGATGAGGAATTGGTTTTGGATTCAAGCACAACTGCAATTCTGGCATTATTCTGTTTTCTACTATGTCTGTCCGCATTCTTCTCCGCATCTGAGACTGCATTGATGTCGCTCAGCAAGATTCGACTTATTCATATGCTGGAGGAGAAGGTAAGGGGAGCCAGCGTTATAAACCAGCTGAGGGAAAATCCCAATAAGCTGCTGGGCACTATCCTCGTGGGCAATAACATTGTGAACATCGGTGCATCGTCCATTGCTACGGTTTTGGCGATTGAATATTTCGGAGACACAGGGGCGGGTATAGCCACGGGAATAACTACCATTCTGGTGCTCATATTCGGAGAGATCACTCCCAAATCATTAGCGGCGCAGAAGTCGGAAAAGGTCTCCCTGATCGTGGCAAAGCCAATTTTAGTTTTAACATACCTTCTGAATCCTATTGTATTTGTCTTCACCCAGATTTCGAGTCTTTTCATGCGGCTGTTGGGCTACAAAAGCAATGCTGACTTGCCCGCTATCACAGAGGAGGAGCTTAAGTCGATGGTGAATCTGGGAGAGGAAGAGGGCGTCATCGAAGATCATGAAAAAAAAATGATCTGCAATGTCTTTGACTTCGGGGATCAGTTGGTTAAAGATGTGATGATACAGAGGATGGATATAATTGCGATCGATATGAACGCCAGCTACGACGAGATTATCAAAATAATAAAAAATGAGCAATACTCGCGTTATCCCATCTATAGCAAAAGGATCGATAACATAGTAGGTATACTCAATGTCAAGGAGCTGGTCTACCGAGATCCAGAAGAGCTATTTGACATAAAAAAATTCGTGAAAAAGCCCTATTACACATTCGAGTTCACAAACACTTCAGAACTTTTCAATGAAATGAAGAAGCGCAGAACACATATGGCAATAGTATTGGATGAATACGGGGGCACAGCCGGAATTGTCACCATCGAAGATCTTGTCGAGGAAATAGTGGGAGAAATCTCAGACGAGTACGATATGCATAACCAAGAGATAGAGACTATCCGAGAAGGTGAATATCTCGTCGATGGAAGCACCAGGATTGAGGAGATCAACGAGCTAATCGGGACCAGAATCGAATCAGAGCACTATGACTCCATAGGCGGGTTCGTGATCGAGTTGATGGGCAGATTGCCGAGGCAAGGCGAATCGGTCGAGCATATGAGCACAAAATTCATCATAGAAAGCATGGAAAGAAACCGGATCAGAAAGATCAGAGTTCTGATGAGCGAAGCCATAAATGGCGACCAAATCTATATTGGTTAAAAAATTGATTCTTGCATATAATTCCGCTCTCGACATCGAACTCCCTGCCCCTTGATATCGCCAATTGTATTATGGTGGCTGCTATGGGGGGTGCCAGAAATATGCCGCTTCTTCCACCCACAAAGCCGCCAAACAAAAGCAATAGTCCGGTCAGACCGGCCAGCATAAGGGTCGTTCTGATCACATTTGTCATATGGAGCTTTTTCTATTCTTAGATTATCTATTTTTATGCTTATTCTACTGTCTCCTCCGTGCCTCAACCTCACGAGCAGGCCTTCAAAAGACTGCCACAGCCTGCTCTTCAATCAGGAAATGCTCCCTCAAATGCCCATCCAAGGAAGGGCTTTCATGCCACGGATCTTCTAAGCTGGAAAGTCCTCCTCATCCACAGCCACCTTTTCCACATTTCCGTCCCCATATCTCTCCAGTGTGATCTCTATCCAGGAGTACTGAATTTTATCCCCCGCCCTTATGGTCTGGAAGAGGAGCGGCTCTCTCATCCTGCTGCTGGCATTGATGTCGAAGGCCTTTCGGCTGGCGTTCCAGCCCTGTCCCTGTTGGAAATAAAGATAATAGCTGCCGTCCTGCACTCCGGTCAGGTTGAAGCGACCCCCGCCGCGGATATAAACTGCCGCCCTTACCGTCTCCTCTCGCATGGTGCATAAATAAGCCACCAGATCATCCGAGGCATTGTTGAATATATCCAGCTGGCAGCGTCCGGCCATATCTGACTCCCGGATAAATGTCCCGCTCTCGGGGCGATCGGCCTCAGCCAGAGCCGGGCCGGAGGCAAGACAGAAGATCAGGGCCCCCAGAATGGCTGAAATCAATATGCATGAAATCAATAATCGATTATGGATTATTCCATTATTCATATGAAGGATATACCTTGCCCCGGTTATATCAGCCTAATCCGGCTCGGCAAGAAAACTGCATCATGCACTGAGATTCCTTGCTTTGCCAGCGCACCGCCGCTCCAGAACGAAAAGCACCAGGCAGCCCACAATGCAGAGCAGCCCGGCCAGGAGGAAGGTGGCGGAGAAGCCCACCTGGCTGGCCATTGCTGCTCCTCCTGCGCCTGTGGCTGCCGTGCCCACCCCGGTAGTGGTATGATAGATGGACCACTGGAAGCTCTCTTTTCCCCGGTCCAGATTGACAGACCAAAGGCCCAGCCAGGTGGGGTAGGCCAGGCCGCTGCCAAGTCCATATATCAGCTCTGCCAGATAGATCTGATAGATGCTGCTCGCCGATAGGTAGATTATGGGAACGGCGGCCATGAGCAGCGTTCCTAAGATCAGCCACCGCTCCTTGGAGGCCTGGCTGTCCACATAATGGCCAAAGGGCAGCTGAACCAGGGACTTGGTGAGAATGAAGAGGGCACTCGCCATGCCTGCGGTGAGCATCGTTCCTCCGTTTACGCCTCCATCGTTGATGTAAATGGCCAGTATAGGCTGGATCAGCCCGAATCCCGTCAGGACGAATATGTCCGAGAGCAGGAGCAGTTTCATAGTGCGATTCATCAAAGCGAGTCACCTCCAAATTTATGTTATAATATTTATATTAATTTGCGACGAAACGGTCTCCGGCCTTATGATCCAATGTCATGCAAAAATGCCAAAGCCCCTGTGGCTGGCATAATGGATAAGGATATCAAAAGCCAGAGCTGAGCTAGAAGAAGGTCCTTTCTAAACCAGATTTCAGGTTGATGCAGTAGATAATGCTTATCTCCATCCGCAATTTGCAGGTCGAGTGCCTATTTAAACATATCTGCTGGCGGCTCCATCGCTATTTTGGGTTTTGGTTTGTGATGTCTCTCCGCCTCGCCGTGATATTCATAAGCATGAAAGACAGCACCATATAAGATGTCTCCCCTCCTCCGCCCCACTCTGGACCAGTACTTCATGGAGATCGCCGCCGTGGTGGCCAAGCGCTCCACCTGCCTGCGAAACCAGGTGGGAGCGGTCCTAGTCAGGGACAAGCGCATTCTATCCACGGGCTACAACGGGGCCCCGGCGGGGCTGGATCACTGCGATGTGGTCGGCTGCGCCAGGGAAGGGGTGGAGAGCGGCACCAGACATGAGCTGTGCCGGGCGGTGCATGCGGAGCAGAATGCCATCATCCAGGCTGCTCTGCACGGCATCGGCATCCAGGGATCGACTCTATACTGCACCCATCAGCCCTGCATCCTCTGCGCCAAGATGATGATCAACGCCCGCATCTCCCGGGTGGTCTACGCGGAGATATATCCGGACGGCACGGCACTGCAATTTTTAAAGCAGGCGGGAATCGATGCAGAGCGGCTATGATCAAGTCGCTCTAAACACGATGCACGATTGGAGGCTCATCTATTGACCAGAACATCTTGCAGCGGCCTTCTGCCGGAATGCTCCCCTTGCGAGGCGGCATAGCCCAGCCGGAAGGTCTGCTGCACCGCCCTCTTATCCCATGCGGCAGGCAGAAGAGAATCCAGATCCGCCTTGACCTGCCGCACCTCCAGGGGCTGGCTCATGGGCTGCAGGCTGAGCCCCTTCGATGCAGCCGCCAGCCAGAGCCGCTCTAAAGCCCGTCCCGCCTGGAGGGAAGAGAGGCTGTCATTTTCTGCCGTGCAGATGAATCCGATGCAAGGAGTGCTGTTGATCAGGTCGGAGTCCTTCCTGATCTGTTCCGGCCCCACATCCAGGAAAACCACAGCCAGCTGAGCCATCTTGGCCCTGACTCCCCTGGGGCCCATGACCCCCAGGCCCAGCCAGCGGCCCAGCTCGCTCTTGTAGTCTATGTCCGAATATAAAATGCCGTCTGCCTGCACCACAAGCTTCCGAAAAGCCTCAATTGTATCCGGATCCTGGCTTAAAAATACTGCTACATCAGGCCCGGAGCTGTATCCGAGAAGGGAGTTCAGATCGGCTTGCGAGAGCGCTTGCGTCTCATAGGGATTACGGTTGGTCCGGCGCAAGGGTATGGCCTGGAATAGACTGGTGTTGGCGGCGGATAAAGCGGCCTCCTGAAGGGATACCGTGGCCACCAGATCTTCCTGGCCGGGGAAGAGCGAGACAGTGCAGTTGTAGCCGAAATTCTCTGCCGCCAGGATCAGGTTTTCCAGAGCGGCACCGAGACTGATATGCATCTCCCTTTTATCCCCGTCAGCTACGGAAAGCCATCTGGACCGGTCGGCAAACAACAAAATCTTATCGTCCGAGACGTTGAACTTCCATGGCTGGCTGTTATGGCTGGATGGTGCCAGGATGGCATAATTGAGGAGAAAGGCCATCTTCTCATGTGGTTGAGATGAATCGGCAGGAAAGTCGCTTTCATTTAAATTCCAGACCTCCAGAGATGACTCTGGCTGCATAAAAATTCCCGGCAGCGCCATTCCCAGGAATAGAAATATGCTTAGCAAGACCACCTTTATAGCTGATATGCCCATATCCTTCCATCCGCCATTGCTCTTTAAGATATCATATACTAATCAGAGAAATAAATCCTGCGGACGGAGGAAGGT
>Ga0179946_1156285_pt1 | contig 11681 bp, 10 predicted proteins | sample AD_JPNNA4_sludge_FD_135924 | JGI IMG/M metagenome (GOLD analysis project Ga0179946, IMG submission 135924) | Metatranscriptome of active sludge microbial communities of municipal wastewater-treating anaerobic digesters from Japan -... | ecosystem: Engineered > Bioreactor > Anaerobic > Digestate... | reverse complement strand
TCTTTTTTGTCCTGGCAAGAAAAGAGGAAAACAACACTTAAAAAGGAGTTAGTTATGTATAAAATAGTATTACTGCGTCACGGTGAAAGCACTTGGAACAAAGAAAATCTGTTCACGGGCTGGACAGATGTAGACCTTTCCGAAAAGGGTATAGTTGAGGCACATAATGCAGGTAAACGACTGAAGGAAGAAGGTTTTGTTTTTGAAGAAACCTGGACTTCCGTATTGAAAAGAGCTATCAGGACTTTGTGGATCGTTTTGGATGAAATGGATTTGATGTATATTCCTGTTCATCATGATTGGCGACTTAATGAACGTCACTATGGTGCTTTGCAAGGTTTGAACAAAGCTGAAACGGCTGCTAAATATGGAGAAGAACAAGTTTTACTTTGGCGTAGAAGTTATGATACACCTCCACCACCTTTGGAAAAAAGTGATCCTCGTTATCCGGGATTTGATCCCCGATATGCAAATTTAAGGGAAGATCAACTTCCTCTTTGTGAATCGCTGAAAGATACCGTTAAAAGAACAATGCCTTTCTGGAATGAAATAATTATGCCTCGTTTAGCTGCAGGTAGAAAAATGATAGTTTCTGCACACGGTAATAGTTTACGCGCTATAGTAAAAAGTTTAAGTAAAATCAGCGATGCTGATATTGTTGGTCTTAATATTCCTACCGGCATACCACTAATCTACGAATTTGATGATAATTTACAACCGGTAAAAAATTATTATCTGGCAGATAAAGCAGAACTGGAATCTGCTCAACAGGCAGTTGCCAATCAGGGTAAGGCAAAAACCTGAATCTTTAGCCCTCCAGTCCTTTTTTATAGGCAGAAAATTTCTTTTCCAGGTCTTTGTCTTTCAAAGCTAATATCTGGATAGCATACAGAGCTGCATTTTTAGCTCCGTTTATTGCCATACAGGCAACAGGAACTCCTGAAGGCATTTGGACAATGGAAAAGAGAGCATCCAATCCATTTAAGGCACCTGAGGCAATAGGTATGCCAATTACAGGCAAAGTTGTATGAGCGGCAATAAATCCTGGTAAATGAGCAGATAAACCGGCTCCGGCAATAATTATTTCTATTCCTTCCGCTTTGGCATTTTGAGCAAGGGCAATTGTTTTTTCAGGATTGCGGTGAGCAGAAGAAATATGCAGGTCGTAAGAGACCTCAAACTCCTCCAGTATTTCCCTGGCAGGAGTAATTTTCTCCAAATCGCTTTTACTGCCTATAATAATCCTGACTTGGGGATGCATTGTTTAAGTTTGTTCGGGAATTACAGTAAGAAGTTGGTGAATTTCTTTGGCATCCTTTGCTTCCGTTAAACCCTTTAAGATATCCTGATTCATAACTAAGCGGGAAATGTAAGAAAGCGAGAAAAGGTGCTGTTTATCATTATGCAAAAGAAGCATAAAGAAAATATTCACCGGTTTGTTATCAGGAGCATCAAAATCTACAGGTTCGGAAGAACGACCAAACAAAATGCTGGGAGCCTTAATTTTAGAAGGATGCAAATGACGCGGATGAAGCAAGGCAACTCCATTACCAATGGCTGTAGAAACCAATTCTTCACGAGCAACTACAACTTCATAAAGCCAGCGTGCATCGCGCACAAGTTTCAGCTCTTTCGCCTTTTCACTTAAGATTCGGATAGCATCATATTTGTTTTCTGCCGTAAAATCCAGGAAAATGTTTTCGGGACGCATATATTCTTCAAAATGACAGATAACCCGCTTTAAAGCGAGCATTTTTTCTTCTGTCTCATTCAAATTTTCCAGCCACTCGTTTAAGGAATCTTCGTCTATTTTAACATTTTTTCCTACGAGCTTACTTTCAAAAACATTCGTAGCAATCATTTCCTGAATGACGCGCTCCGAAACCTTTAACTTCTTGGCAGCTTCAGCTTTAGAGATAAATTTTTTCGCCATAAAAGAACTCCTTTTTTAGGTTTTATCATTATTTTATATCTGCTTTGGCAAGGTTTAGCTTGACAATAATATAAGCATTTTTTGAAGATGGAATAATGGTCAAGAAATTTATTTATACGATTCTGCTTTTGGTTGTCTTAAGCAGTTGTCATTATTCGGTTTATTCCAATGCTTACCCGCATTTGCGGAAAATTAGAATTCTGGCTTTTGAAAATAGAACCAGCGAATACGGGTTGGGGGATAAACTGCTTAATTATTTGAACCGGGAAATCAGGGAAGACGGAAGGTTGAAACTGGTGACAGAAGACCCCGATTGCACTCTGGAAGGAGCCATTTTAAGTTTTTCCGAAAATGTTTACAGTTACGATGCAGCTAATCAAGTTCAGGATTATCAGGTAAAAATGGTCGTTTCTGTTACCTTTACCGATTTAATCAATAATACAGTGCTTTACCAAAACAGCGGTTTGACTGTAATGGAACTTTATGCAGTTGCCGAAGGAGGCACTGCCAAATTTAAAACTAAAGAGGAAGCAGTTGAAGAGCTCATCTCCAAACTCTATAAAACCATCCTCCAAAACAGTATTGAGGGCTGGTAAAACCCTTCGTCTGAACCGTTATTTAGCTGATTGCGGTTTAGGCAGCAGAAGAAAAGTAGAAGAATTCATAACTACTGGTAGAATTGCAGTAAACGGTAATTTAGTGCAAGACCTTTCCCGACAGATTATTCCCGGCAAAGATAAAGTTACTTTAGATGGAAAACTGATTCAACCCGCCAAAGAAAAGTTTTACCTAATTCTTAATAAACCGCGTGGTTATGTTGTTTCCCAAAATGATGAGCTGGGAAGAAAAACGGTTTATTCTCTTTTACCGCCAAAAGGAAAACAACTTGCTTATGCTGGACGCCTGGATAAAGAAAGTGAAGGGCTGTTGTTTTTTACTAATGACACTGCTTTAATAAATCTATTAACTCATCCCAAAAACAAAGTGGAAAAGGTTTATCGTGTAGATATCAACCGTCCCCTGAATAATATGGAACTGGATATGTTGCGTAAAGGTGTGGAAATTGAAGGGGGAAAAACTCTGCCTGCAGGTATTTTTGTTAAGTCCAAAAACGCCAACGGGATGACCTTAAAAATAGTTATTACCGAAGGCAGAAAAAGACAAATCCGCCAAATGATAGAAGCAGTTGGAGCAAAAGTTACATATTTAAAACGCTTACAGTTCGGTCCCTTAAAACTGAAAGACCTACCTGTTGGCAGATGGCGTCTATTAGAGCCCGGTGAAGTGAAAGCACTGTTATCTTTAAAGAAGGAAAAAACATAGATGAAAGCAGGAATTATCGGTCTGCCTAAAACAGGCAAAACAACTATTTTCAATGCATTAACCAGAGGTGAACAGAGCACGGATAAATATGCTCCACCCTCTTTGGAAGCCAATATTGGTGTTGTGCAAGTTGCAGATGAGCGTATTGATAAGCTTTCGGAGCTTTACAAACCGAAAAAGACAATATATGCCACAATTGAATTTCACGATTATCCCGGTATTTTTTATAAAGAGAGCGAGATATCTGAAAACGCTTTGCTTGCAGAGATTAAAAATGCAGAAGCATTTATCTTAGTTCTGCGTGGCTTTAGGGATGAAGAACTGGAGGGTCTTTTTCCTTTAGGCACCCCGATAGAACAATTTCAACACTTTCAGGAAGAGATGTTACTATATGATTTGATTATGGCAGAAAAGCGGCTGGAAAAAATTGAACTGGGTTATAAAAGAGGAGTTAAAACCCCAGCTGTGCAAATTGAAGAAAAGGCATTACTCAAAATCAGGGACTTTCTCCAGAATAATAACCCCTTAATAAATTTGGAACTTAACCCGGAAGAAGAGAAGGCAATACGCGGTTTTCAATTCTTTTCTGCCAAGCCAATGTTGATTTTGATTAACTGCAACGAGGATAATATAAATGCCTGGGATGAGACCTTAAAAACATTTACCGAAAAGGGTTATTATGCCTATACCATTGCCGGAAAGTTTGAAGAAGAGCTTAGCAAACTGGAAAATGAAGAAGCACAAATGTTTATGGAAGATATGGGGATTAGTGAATCCATTCGTGATCGCTTAACACATTGGACTTATCAGCTGATGGGTTATATCAGTTTTTTCACTGTTGGTCCTGATGAAGTTCGTGCCTGGACAATAGAAAAAGGTGCTAATGCCGTAACTGCTGCAGGGAAAATTCATAGTGACCTGGCGCGTGGTTTTATTCGTGCAGAGTGTTTTCAGTATGATGATTATAACTTATGGCAGTGAAAAGGCGCTTAAAGAAAAAGGACTTTTCCGCTTGGAAGGAAAGGATTATATTGTTAAGGATGGAGATATTCTTTCCATCCGTTTTAATGTATAAAAAATCTGGGAGCAGATAACAGTGGCAAATAAACCCCAACGAAAAGTAAATAACCGAAAGACAAATAAAAAAGGAAATCCGTTAACTAAAAGGATTCTTAGCGGTATTATCTGTTTGCTGTCCTGTTTAATTATTTTATCTCTTACAGTGGGTTATATTTCCATTAAAGATGATCTGGATAACCTAAAAGCAAGCGGTAATATAATTTCCTGGTTTAAGGAAGGCAATTCCACAACTAATAATCCGGTAGGTATTTTTGGCATTGTTTGCGGTTATATTTTTATTTATCTTTTCGGTTACTGGTTTTCTTTAATCGGTTTTATTATTATAGCTATTGTAGCGTTGCATTATTTTTTAACTCCGGAATCGTTAAAACATAGGCAGAAAGGTTATCTGTTATTGATAATTATGTTTTTCCTGCAGGCATTGATTGTATCCAAGCAAGATATACCCGGTGTTGTGCCTTTATTTGTTTACCGAATTTTAGCTGCTGTTTTTTCCGGCATCGGAGCCAAAATTATCCTGATTGGAGCTATGATTTTAACGGCAATTATGCTGATTGAATATGAACGACTAAAAAGCTGGATTTTAGTTGCCAGGGAAAACCTGCAACGCAAAAAGGAACAAAGAACGAAAACTGTCCAGCCAACTATTACTGCCAATAATCTTAATCCCGTTCCAAAAGCAGCAGAGGAAACGATTCCCGTTATTCAAAATCACAATCAGCCGAATCCTCCTCCGGAACCTTTTTTTGAAGATATTATAAAAATCCCTAAAGAGTATAAACCCAAGCCGGTTGCTACGGAAGAAGATGCAGACCGGGAATATCAGTTACCTTCCATAGATGACTTTTTGGAAAGCCCAATTAAACTTTCCGAACGCGAACGCAAAGAAATTGAAAATCAAATTATCACTACCAGTCAAGTATTAAAGAGCAAACTGGCAGAATTTGGTATTGAAGCGGAAGTTAAGAATGTAAATATCGGTCCTATAATTACCCAATATGAACTGGAACCCGCTAAAGGCATCAAAGTTAGCCGTTTTACTTCTTTGGCAGACGATTTGGCTTTGGCTATTAAAGCAAAATCAATCAGAGTGCAGGCACCTATTCCGGGACGAGGTTTAATAGGAATTGAAATTCCCAATCTGGCAAGAGATATGATTTATTTGAAAGACCTCTTGCTTTCGGAACAGATGCGGCAAACAACATCAAAATTAGCTTTCGGTTTAGGTAAAGATATTGCCGGAAAACCGATTGTAGCCGATTTGGCAAAAATGCCCCATCTTTTAATTGCAGGAGCTACGGGAAGCGGGAAAAGCGTTTGTATCAATACTATAATAATGAGTTTGATTATGCGCACCAAACCTGATGAACTGCGCCTTATTTTAATTGATCCCAAGCGGGTTGAACTGGCAGGTTACAATGAACTTCCTCATTTAATCGGGCAGGTTGTAACCGATGCGGACACTGCTTTGGAGACCTTTATTTGGGCAGTGCGCGAAATGGAAAGGCGTTATGAAGTTTTGCAGGAAGCTAAAGTGCGTGATATAATTGGCTACAATGAAAAATGCCGAGAAGATGAAGACCTTGAACCCCTGCCTTATATAGTTATCATAGTGGATGAATTTGCCGATTTAATTATGACCAGCGGCAAGGATATTGAAATGCCTATAACGCGTTTAGCCCAAATGTCAAGAGCTGTGGGAATGCATTTAATTTTAGCAACTCAGCGACCATCCATTAAAGTTATAACAGGAATTATCAAAGCCAATTTTCCTGCCCGGATTGCTTTTCAGGTATCTTCCCGAGTAGATTCCCGCGTTATTTTAGATATGATTGGAGCTGAGCGACTTTTAGGAAATGGAGATATGCTGTTTTTACCCCCGGGAAAAGCATTACCGGAACGCATTCATGGTGCTTTTGTTTCCGACGCGGAAATTGCCAGGGTGTGTAACTTTTTGGCTACACAGCCCAAACCCAAACAGGATTTTTCGCTTGTTATTGAAAAGAATGAAGGTGTCGGCTTTTTTGATTACGACGATGAATTATTTCCCGAAGCAGCAAAGGTGGTTGTTTCCACTGGAACTGCTTCCGTTTCTATGTTGCAAAGGCATTTTAAAATTGGCTATGCCAGAGCGGGACGCTTGATTGACCTTTTAGAAAGAGCCAGAATTATAGGTCCTCATTTGGGCAGTAAGTCCCGCGATGTTTTAGCTACCCGAGAGGACTTAATTCGCATAGGAGTGATAGATGAAGACCGCTAAAATAATTACCCTTATCCTTTTACTGTGCTGTAATTTTCTTTTTGGCATCAGCAGTGAAGCATTATATCAAAAAATTGCCAAGACCTACGGAAGTTTAAGCAGTTTTCAGGCAGTTATAAAACAGGATAACTATTTTGCTCAGCTTGATAAAAGCATCACCTACCACGGAAATATCTATTTTACCAAAGGAAGAATGGTTATTCGCTATAATAAACCTTATTTTCAACGGCTAAGTGTTTCTGGTGGAATTGTTGAACTTTATGATTCTCAAAGCAATACCGTATTCCGCAGCAAGATGCGTCCTGAATTTGGAAAAATGAATCCGGTGGAAATTTTACAACTATATTGGAAAAAGTCCACTGTCAACATTCAGCAGGGTAAAGGAAACCAGGTGAATGTTTTCTTAAAACCTTTTGACGACCCGGTTATCGTATCTATAAGTGCTGTAGTAAATTCGGAAAGCGGAATAGTGCAATCTTTAACCTGGACTAATCGTAATAACGATAAAGTTACCTATAATTTTTCCAGCATCAAAACCAATGCCAAAATTCCTGCCTCCGTTTGGCAATATACCTATCCCAAAGATGTGCAGGTAGTTGAACAATGATTGCTCTTATTATGGCAGGAGGAGTGGGAACCCGTTTTTGGCCCCTCAGCAGAAAAAATCTTCCGAAACAGTTCTTACGCCTTTTTGGCGACCTTTCTCTTTTACAAATGACGGTTGAGCGTCTTTTACCCCGTTTTCCTCTTGCCGATATTTATATTGTAACCGCGAGTAGTCAGGTAGAGTTAATTAAACAACAGCTACCAAATCTTCCCCAGCAAAATATCATTATTGAACCTTTTGGAATGAACACAGCACCCTGCATAGCTCTTAGTATAGAATATCTGAAAAATATTTACGGGCAGAAAGAAACAATGCTCGTTTTGCCTGCAGACCATCTTATTCGGGATCAGGAAAAGTTTTTGGAATCGTTAAATCCTGCGGAAAGAGAAGCAGAAAAAGGGTGTTTGATTACTTTTGGTATTGTTCCGGTTTATCCTGCCACGGGATATGGCTATATTGAAGCGGGAGAAGAAATTGCATCCGGGGTCAGGAAAGTTCTCCATTTTAAGGAAAAGCCCGATAAGCAGACCGCAGAAGAATTTTTGGCAAAAGGAACTTATTTTTGGAACAGCGGTATGTTTTGCTGGTCACTGGAAAGTATTTCTACGGCATTTGAAACCCTATTGCCCGATGTTTATGGCTTAACTAACGAAATTGGTAAGATATGGAAAAATGAAGGTTTGGATAAAGATATTACCTCTATTTATGCCCAAATGCCACGTATTCCTATTGATATTGGTATAATGGAAAAGGCAAATTTCCGGGGAGTTATTCCTGTTTCCTACGATTGGAGCGATGTTGGAAGCTGGAAATCGCTTGCCGATTTAACAGCAGGAGACGCGGATAATAACTATTTCTCCGCATCAGGAAAGGCAATTTCCGCTAAAAATAACTATGTAGTTTCCGATAAATTCACTGCTTTAATTGGCGTAAACGACCTTTGTTTGATTACAACCAAGGATGCTATTTTGCTTTGTAACAAAGAGATGGCGGAAGAAGTAAAGAAAATTGTGGACTATTTGGAACAACAAAATCGGCAAGACCTGCTGTAAGAAAAGGAGAAACCAAAAATGGATATGAAAACCTTTGGCTATTTGTATTACAAAACCCGGGGCTATTCCCCGGAAGATATTATTAAACAAGCAGGAATCAGTGAAGAGGATTTTGAATTTTTTGAGAAAAATCTGCAGGATGTCCTCAAAGAAATTGAAATGTTAAGACCTGTTGCCGAAAATATAGGACAGGATTTTACCCGCCTAACCCGTTACATTTATGAACGCGAAAGTGACCAAACATTAGGAGTTCCCCGTCCGGATGCCATAAAAGTTCGCAGCGGAGAAATTGTCCCTTTACCGGCAATAGGAACCTTAAAAATGCCAGATATGCCTTTAGCCAAAGCCATTGAACAGCGTAGAAGTGTGCGTAAATATAGCGCTATTCCTCTGCAACAGGAAGAACTCTCTTTTTTGCTGTGGGCTTCTTCCTGGGCAAGAGATTTTCGTTCTTCAGAACAAATGGAAATCACTTTTCGCAATGTTCCTTCTGCCGGCTCGCGACATCCTTTGGAGACATTTTTAGACATCCGCAGAGTGGAAGGTATCAAACCCGGCTTATATTACTATCATCCTGTAAAACATTGTCTGGTTTTATACGATGATTCCCCTGAAATTGCCGCTAAAATTCACGAGGGATGTATGTTTCAGGAAATGATTCCCAAAGCGGCAGTGAACTTCATTTTAACGGCTGTTCCCTATAGAACCGTCTGGAGATATGGACAACGAGGATATCGTTATCTCTATCTGGACGCAGGACATATCGGACAAAATATCCATCTTGCAGCAGAAGCCATTGATGCTGGTGCCTGTATGATTGGCGCTTTTTTGGATGAAGCAATGAATGAGGCACTTGGTTTGGACGGCATTGAAGAATTTGTTATCTATATTGCCAGCGTAGGGAAAAAACCGTAACCTGTTTTTCCTAAAACTTTCATATTAATAAAGCAATTATAACAATAATTTTATTAGTTCTAACCTGAACCTAAAAAACAAGAGAACCATTACTGCCAAGATTGATGTAACTAACTAAAATATGTGTATGTTAACCCCATTATTTGTCCGTTTCAGCTTAAATTGTATAATTGATTGTTACATAGTTAATTATTAAACGACTCCGTAACACTACCGTAACACTTCCGTAACACTTCCGTAATCTCGTTACGGAGTTGTTACTTGATTGTTACATCGTCATTACCGGGTTATGTAAACAAAAAATAATTGGAGCATTCCCTTTTTTCATATATCATTTTTTGAATGGAAATCCTCTATTCATTTCTGCGTAATCAGGATTTGCCCACTATTTTTACCCCAATTTCTTATTATGTTATTTTTTGCCTGAAAAGCTAATTATCATTCTTGTGAGACAATGAATCCAAATAAAATTAAAAATATTAACTTCATTTTCAATATGAAAATTGCATTATGATTTATCCAACTACTTTTTATACTTACTAAGAATATTTTGGAAGGTAGAAATAGCTTTTTCTATAGATTCAGAAGTAAGTTCCTTAAAGTATTCTTTTTTATGAATAGGTTTTTTTACTTTCCTTTCACCCTGAAGTAAGGTGATTATATATAAATCAACATCAAAATAGGATAATAGAGTATGAGTGGAACTACTACCAAAGATAATTGACTGACTGATATTAGAATAATCCCCATTTAACTGGCTTTCTAATTGGAGTAAAACACAATCTAAGGTTGGATATTGGGTTTTTAATAAGGTAAAATCCACCAATATTCTTTTTAACATTGCATTTTCGGTATATGATTTACATTCAACGCCCAAAACTAATTCATTATCAATGTAAACTGGAACATCTATATTCAGTTCATAATAATAATTACCAAAATGATCTTGAATATATGATTTTATTTCAGGATTTTTTATTCTTTTTACATAATCAACTTTTATTGGTATACGAACTTTTTTCTTATTTAAAGATAAATGTGTTTGATCTCCATTTAAGCGATCCCATGCTATCTGAATTATACCTTTAGCAATATTTTCTACTAAACTACCCTTTCCTGCTCTAATTATTCCACCATAAGCTCTATCTTTACTATTTAATGCTTCCTTATCAATGCCTTTAATAATAGCATCATAGATATTAATTAGGTCTTCAACAGTCGGAATTTTCATAATATCCCACCAAATTAATTAAACAACCTTAAAATGTAACACATAAAAAGGTAATTCTATATTATATTTCATATCATCTAATAAAAATAGTTTAATAATTAAAATAAAAAGGATGATAATCTTTCTTCTGCTTTAGAACAATATTCACTGGAAATATCAATCCCCAAATAATGCCTTTTATTCAATTTTGCCACTAATGTTGTAGTTCCTACTCCGTTAAACGGGTCCAACACAATATCTTCTTGATAGCTAAAAAGTTTAATAACTTTGGTGGCAAGTTCTTCGGGAAACATAGCAGGATGATTAAATTCTTTCATTCTTCTTTCAGGAGCGATAGACCATTTTGCATAGACCCATTTTTTAAACTCATCTCCACTAATATCAATCTTTTTATCGTCTCCGATTTTTTTAAGAGTGCCTTTACAAAATATTTCTATAAATTCCCAAGTATATTTCAGATAGGGATTACTTGGGCTTTTCCATGATCCCCAAGCTGTATATTTACAATTATAATTATTTTTCTCCCATAATATTTCTCCCTTCCAGATTAGCTTTTTTTGCATTAAATAGTTACTTATTATGTGATGAGTAGGAATATAATCTGAAAATAGGGGTTGAACATTTATAATGAATCTTCCACCATACTTAAGAACTCGTATGCATTCATCAAAAATAGCAAAGAGGGTTTCAAAGTATTTTTCCCAATGCTGATCATCCTCATTTTCTTCATAATCCAAACCAAAATTATAAGGGGGAGAAGTAAAAATTAAATCAATACAATTATTGGGTAATTGAGATAGTATTATTTTACTATCGCCACATACGATCTGATCCATATATTTATCAGGCAATAAGTTATTTATCTCAGAAAAGTCGTTTCCCCGGGTATAATAGAAGATTTCTCGTTTTTTTTCCTTTTCTTTTCTATTAACAGTTTTTCTTTCATCTCCATATCCTACATAAAGACGTTTTTTTCCCTTTATACCATAACTCTTGATGTTACTTATCGCATTTGATATTTTATTTAAATCATTGTTATTATTATTAAGTGATAATTCTTCTATATCTGATTTGAACATTTCAAAATCAATATTATTAAGATAAACTAAAACTTGATTATCATTATAATCAAAATGAATATTACTTTCACCATATTTCTTTTCTAAGGCATTCAAGATGCTCATAGTATAATTATTTATAGGGTAATCAAATTCAACCTTGATTTCCTTATAATTAACCATTCTTACCTCTACTTTCTTTTTTTGAATAATATAATTTCT
>Ga0179946_1013153_pt1 | contig 11979 bp, 9 predicted proteins | sample AD_JPNNA4_sludge_FD_135924 | JGI IMG/M metagenome (GOLD analysis project Ga0179946, IMG submission 135924) | Metatranscriptome of active sludge microbial communities of municipal wastewater-treating anaerobic digesters from Japan -... | ecosystem: Engineered > Bioreactor > Anaerobic > Digestate... | reverse complement strand
CTCCGGCTCTTCCGGTAAGCAGGCTTTCACCTGTGCGATCCGTTCCGCAGGCCAATTAAGTCCTGTTTCCCTTTTCCTTACTTTCCGATCTTGATGATGTGCGCGGCTCGGCCTGGTTCCGCACCGAGGAGGTAAGCGCGCTTGTTCAGCGTGGCCTGGAGGCCATCCAGATGGATGACACGCGCCTGGGTCTGCCGGACCCTGAGACGATGGTGCGCTTGGGAGGCAAAGCCAAACGTCAGCCCAAACTCTGCGGACCGACCATCGCGCATCATACCAACGGTGACGAACCCATTCAGTGCGTCGTCAACGGTGAGAATGTCTCGGTGCAGGGGGCCAACGGCAAAACGTTGCTGCGTATGTTGCGCGAAGACCTGGGATTGACCGGCGCCAAACCCGGCTGCGAGGAAGGCGAATGTGGCGCCTGTACCATCTGGCTTGACGGTATGGCGACACTCGCCTGTCTCACGCCCGCTCCCCGCGCCCACGGGGCACGGATCACCACCATCGAGGGGTTGAGCAAAGACGGTCAGCTTCACCCTGTACAAGAGGCATTTATCAAAGAGGACGCCGTCCAATGTGGCTACTGCACCCCCGGCTTCGTAATGAGCGCGGCAAAGTTGCTGGAAGAAATCCCCCATCCCACACAGGAACAGATCAAGACTGCCCTCAGTGGCAATCTCTGCCGTTGCACTGGCTACTACAAGATCATCCGTGCTGTCGAAGCCGCGGCAGCTTCGGAGTCGAGAGGGGTCTGAGATGACAACCGTGGTTGCTGTTCCCCGGACACGTTGGAGAGATTTTTAAGTAGCGATGAAGCGCAAAGTCCCCCAAAAAGGCGCGGATGCCATTACCCTGTATACCCGCACATACTATTCACTGCTGCGGACCACCAATGTTGTGCAAATCCGCTCGCTGGAAGAGACCTACATGGGTATGCAATCTTCACTGCATACGGCGTCCGCCAAGCAAAAGCCGGATATGGCGGCTTTCATCTACGGTAGCCTGCGTCTGCCGCGCTGCATCCTGGAGACACGGCTGGTCATCCTCGGCCAAAGCCAGGAGGTCTTCCAGCAACGTGGCTATCCCGACGTGGAATCCTGGCAACCCGTTGCCGCCCAGGCACGCCGACGGCGCATGTTTTTCGACGGTCGGGGGATTCTGGCGGCCTACATTGCCAGCATCTCCGATGTTGATGACCTGGTGCCCATCCTGACGGCCTTCCAGATCGAATGGAATAAGATGCACGATCTGATCGGCTTGCAGGCCGGGCTATCTGAGCGATTGCAAGCCTGGGCTACGAGCGGTGGCGCGCCGGACCCCGCGCTTATGGAGGAAACACGCACCGTTCTACGGCTTTCAGCGAAAGACTGGCAACGTTTGGAGCAAGCGTGGGATGTGGATTTCCCTTGCCTTTTGTATCATATTGCCGCAAGACGGCAGCGCCTTACCATTCGCCTGCTGGCCGGCTCATACATTGCTTATCGGCGGGCCACGCAACAGTGGTGGGATCGTGTCAGGCAATACGTGCCCTTCGATCTCTCCGCGCGTCCCACCTACTTTGTTTCCAGCAACACCCACAGCCTGGTGAACATGCTCACCGGTTTCGCCTTGCGCCACGAAGCGGAATTGCTGGCCTATCTGGAATCAGGAGCCGATCCCGCCTTGTATTACGAAGCGCAGCGCATCCGTCAACATGAAGTGCCGAGCAATTGGGCGAACTTCTTGTATTATACGCTCAGGAAGTATCTCGCTTCACCCGAAGGTCAGACTTTGCGTGAGGCGCGGCGGCAATATGAGATCGAGCACGGCATCATCCGCATCCCCAGCCAGCACACCTTTGATCTGGAAGTTCAGGTTATCGAGCTGGCGCGCCTGAATGTCGCCGACGTTGACCCTCGACTGCGCGATCTCCCGTTGGACGCCCTGGGTCACAGCAACGCTATCATCCTCAACATTGACTATCCCCTGGGTTTTGCGGCTTATCACCTGCTGACGCGGTTGGCGGTCAATGTGGGGGAATTGCGCGGCGCGTATATCATCGGCAAAGCCGCTACCCTCAATGGGCGCATCGGCGATGTGTTGATCCCCAACACCGTCTATGATGAACATTCCCGTAATACCTATTTGTTCAACAATGTCTTCACCGCGCAAGATGTCGCGCCCTATATCGTCTACGGTGATGTGCTGGACAATCAACGTGCCATCAGCGTGCATGGCACCTTTCTCCAGAATCGTCAGTACATGGAGGGCTTTCTGGATGCCGGTTACACAGACGTGGAGATGGAATCCGGGCCATACCTTTCCGCCTTCTATGAATTCGTCCGCCCGCGCCGCTATCCCACCAACGAATTGGTCAACCTCTACACCGTCCCCTTTGAGATCGGCATCTTGCACTATGCCTCCGATACGCCGATGAGCAAAGGCAAAAATCTCGGCGCGCAAAGTATGTCCTATTTCGGGATGGATCCGACCTACGCCAGCACCGTGACTGTGCTGCGGCGGATTTTGCAGTTGGAGATGAGTATCAGGTTGTCTTAGAAGAGCCGTTAGATATAGTGCAATTGTTGAATATCCTGGAACAGGAGATTCCCTATGAAATATAACATCGTCGGTCAATCTGTCCCTCGTATTGACGCCCGTGCGAAAGTGAGCGGTGAAGCGCCGTACCCCGGCGATATTGTGATGGAAGGTATGCTGGCCATGAAGCTGTTGTTCGCCGGCCGACCCCACGCGCGCGTGCTCCACGTGGACACAACGGCGGCGGAAGCGCTGCCGGGCGTGGTCGCCGTGTTCACTTCAAAAGATGTGCCGGTGAACGAGTACGGTCTGCAATACCCGGATCAACCGGTGCTTTGTGGCCCCTGTGCCAAAGAGGGTGCAGACGTTGTGCGTTTCGTCGGTGACCAGGTAGCCGCCGTGGTGGCCGAGACGGAGGAGATTGCCGCGCAAGCCGTGGCGCTGATCAACGTCACATACGAAGACTTGCCCGTCATCTCCGACCCACGCGACGCGCTCAAGCCGGATGCGCCGCGCCTGCATCCGGCCTATCCCGGCATCGCCATTCACCCGGAGCTGGTCTTTGACGGCAATATCGCTTCACGGCATCGCATCAACCGGGGCGATGTGGATGCCGCGCTCGAACAGGCCGATGTGGTCGTCGAAGCGGAATACGAGATTCCCGGCCAGGAACATGCCTACCTGCAACCGGAAGCCGGCCTGGCTTATGTGGACGAAGAGGAGCGCGTCACGGTCATCGTGGCCGGGCAATGGGCGCATGAAGACCGCGCGCAAATCGCCCACGCTCTGGCGCTGCCAGAGGAGCGCGTGCGCGTCATCTACCCGGCAATCGGTGGCGCGTTTGGCGGACGTGAGGATATGTCCGTGCAGATCGTACTGGCGCTGGCGGCATTGAAGCTGCGCCGACCGGTCAAGATCGTGTGGAGCCGCCGCGAATCCATTATCGGACACCACAAACGCCATCGCGCCTTCGCCCGCGCGCGCTGGGCCGCCACTAAAGACGGCGACCTGCTGGCAGCGGAGACGCAGGTGATCGCCGATGCCGGGGCCTATGTCTACACGACCAATAAGGTTATGGGCAATCTGTTGTTGACCTGTAACGGCCCATATCGGATTCCTAACGTCAAGACTGAGGTGCTCGGCGTCTACACCAATAATATCCCCGGCGGCGCCTTTCGGGGATTCGGTGCGCCGCAGGGCAACTTCATCGCCGAATCGCAGATGAACAAGCTGGCCGAGGTCTTGCACATGGACCCGGTGGAACTGCGGCTGCGCAACCTCATCGGCCCCGGCGACCCCATGCCCTGGGGCAGGCCGCTTCCCGATGATGCCCGGGGTTTGAAACAAGCCTTGATTGCGGCGGCCAAGGCGCTGGGTTGGGAAAAAACCGACGCCGGCTGGCGCGCGCCGACCACAGAAGCCGGGCACGGTGTGGGTATTGCGCTGGGCTTCAAGAACATCGGCTACTCCTTTGGCTATCAGGAGAACGCCTGGGCGGCTATTGAGTTGCGCGGGGATACCGATATTGACGAAGCCATTGTCTATGCGGCCAGCTCTGATGTGGGGCAGGGTACCCGTACCGTCATCTGCCAGATGGCGGCGGAAGCTCTCTCGCTCCCCTTCGACAAAGTACGTCTCGAAGCGGCGGACACGGCCATTACCGGCAGCGCCGGCTCGTGCTCGGCCTCGCGGATGACGTTTATGATCGGCAATGCCGTGCGCGGTGCGGCAGCCGCAGCGTTGGAAAAATGGCGGGATGAGGAGGAACGTCCGGCCAAAGCCGAATACACCTACCTGGCGCCCAAAACTACGCAGATTGATCCATACACCGGTGATGGCGATCCTAACTTTGCTTACGGCTACGTTGCCATTGCTGCCGAGGTCATCGTTGACCTGCGCACCGGCGAATGTACCTATCCACGGATTGCCTGCGCCAACGACGTGGGGCAAGCCATCAACCCGCGCATGCTCGAAGGGCAGATTGAAGGCGGTGTGGTGCAGGCGCTCGGTTGGGCCACAACGGAAAACTTCGTCCAGCGCGATGGCTACCCGCTGACCAACACCCTGAGCACCTACCTCATCCCTACCATCGAGGACATCCCGCAGCGTGTGATCCCGATCATCATCGAGAACGCGGCCCCCAACGGCCCCTGGAGCGCGCGTGGCATGGGCGAAATGCCGTTCCTTGCCGTTGCCGCAGCCGTCCATCACGCGCTGCGCAACGCAACCGGCGTGTGGTACAACCGCTTCCCATTCACCGTGGAGCGGGTGCTACGGGGATTGCGTGGGAGGAACCTGTGAACCGTTACCGGGATTGGTTCGAACAGGCAAAACGTGACCTGAAGCGTGCTCAACTGGATATCCACACGGAACTGCCACAGGCATTAGCGCATAACCCCTTCATCCAACATGCCTGGGCCGAAAGTCTCCCCTTGCTTCCCGGAGATAGGGATTAGTATCTATTTCCAGTTCCTAATCCCTCACAACGGCAACCGGTGGGCCCATTGCCCGATCAACGGCAGGGCGGCATAGCGTCCTTGCAAAGCGCGCACGATGCCGAGAATCCAGGAGAAGATGCCGGCGACCCAGGCCGCTATCACCAGCGCAAACGCCATAACGCCGATGAGGATGCCCGCGTAAGGAATCCACGCGAGTAGCCAGGTTATCCCATACCAGCCCCCCGCCACCAGCAGCAAGACCAGCAAAAGCCCCACCGACTGTTTGAGATGGAAACGCACCAAAGGCGCGTCTTTTTCGGTAAGAACGGCATACAGCCAGCCGAGGATGAAAATATACGTCGCCGCAGCCGTGAGACGCACTTTACGCGACATTGTTCCCTCCTATGCCTCGTAGATGCAGTTCCGTGGCGAAGTGACATGATACAAAATGTTCTGGCTCGATTTCTACAAGCGTTGGTTCGAGAACGCGACAGCGTTCTTGAGCATAGCGGCAGCGTGGATGAAAAACACAGCCGGCAGGAGGATTGGCCGGACTGGGAACTTCGCCCTCAAGTCTGATGCGGCTGAAGTGAATATCCGGATCGGCCGGTGGAATCGCCGAGACCAACGCCTCGGTATACGGATGCCGGGGGTGATAGAGGACGGCTTCGGTGGTGGACAATTCCACGAGTTTGCCGACGTACATCACCGCAATGCGGTCGGAGATATGCTCGACGACCGAAAGGTCGTGCGCTATGAAGATCATGGTCAACCCCAGGTCCATCTTCAAGCTCTGGAGCAGGTTCAACACCTGGGCCTGGATGGAAACGTCCAACGCCGAGACCGGTTCATCGGCAATGATCAGCCGTGGACTCAGCGACAGAGTGCGGGCAATACCGATGCGTTGACGCTGTCCGCCGGAGAATTCGTGGGGATACCGCTCCATATAATTCGGATCCAGGCCGACGGCTTTCATCAGTTCCGCGACCCGTTCTTCCAGTTCGCGCCCCCGCGCGACGTTGTGAATAACCAACGGCTCACCGATGATCTCTTTGACGGTCCGGCGTGGGTTCAGCGAGCTAAAGGGATCCTGAAAAATCATGCGCATTTCGCGCCGCAGGGGCTTCATCTCCTTTTGGCTGATCGTGGCGATGTTGATCCGTTGGCCGTCCTGGCGCGTGTACCAGATTTCCCCGGCCGTGGGATCGTACAGCCGCAGGATGGTGCGGCCGGCGGTCGTTTTTCCACAGCCACTCTCGCCTACCAACCCCAGCACTTCCTCCTCACGTACAAAAAAGCTCAAGCCGTCTACGGCCTTGACATAACCTTTCTCGCGCCGGAAAGTCCCGCGACGGATGGGAAAGTATTGTTTGAGGTCCTTGACTTCAAGGAGTATCTTTTTTGGCTCGGTCATAAGTCTACTCTCGCTTCGGCTTAAGTGATCGTATAGGGGTCGGCGGCATCGCGCAGGCCGTCGCCGAGGAAATTGAAGCCCAACACCGCCAGGAGAATGAACAACACCGGCGCGATAATCCATTGATTGAACCCCAGCGTCTGGATAGTCTGGGCTTCGCGCATCATCACCCCCCAACTGACCAGTGGTTCCTGAATACCGATGCCCAGGAAACTGAGGAAGCTCTCGGCCAGGATAATCGAAGGAATGGTCAACGTGAGGACGACAATGGTATGGCTGAGAGTATTCGGATAGAGATGGTAGAAGATGATGCGCATATCGCTGGCGCCCATCTCCCGCGCGGCCAATACGAAATCGGTTTCGCGCATGGCCATGACCTTGCCACGGATCTCGCGCGCCAGCAATGTCCAGCTCAGCAAGGCAAAAATGGTGGACATGGCGATGAAAACTGCCATCTGATCCCACGTCGAGGGGATGACGGCGGCCAGCGCCATCCACAAGGGCAGTTGCGGGAAGGACTGAACGAACTCGACAAAACGTTGCAGATAATTGTCAAAACGGCCTCCGTAGTAACCGGAGACCACACCCAGCACGGACCCCACGGCGACGCTGATGAACGTGCCGAACAACGACATCGCCAGCGAAATCCGCCCCGCCAGGCACATCCGCCCGAAAATGTCGCGCCCGAATTTGTCTGTACCCAGGATGTAAATCGTCCCGGGTTCGGCGACCCCGTAGAGGTGCAACCGTGTGGGGAACAGCCCCAGCCATTTGTACTCCCATCCCTGGACGAAGAAATTCACAAAATAAAGAGTGCCGGTATCCTCCACCCAATGCATATACATATTTTCGTCCACGACCTGTTTCCATTGGTACACGAAGGGCCGTCCATAGAACGTGCCGTTGACGTCCGTAAAGTGAATGCGGCTGGGGGGGGTATAACCACTGCGCATATTGAGCTTGACCGGATCGTAGGGCGAAAAAAAGCTGGAAAAGATGGCCAGGACGGCCAGCGCCAGCACAATCAGCCCTCCGGCAATGGCAACCCGGCTCTTGCGGAACTTGCGCCACACCAGATTGAAATAGCTCTCGTGTTCTTCGAGTTGAATCTGCCGTTGCTCTCTCAGTGATGTCTGTTCTGTCATAAGACGCCTCATTGTCCAAGCCGAATTCGTGGATCGAGCACCGACAACATAATGTCGGCAATCAAGTTGCCGACGACCAACAGTACACTGTAGATAAACAGGAAGCCCCCGGAAACATAAATGTCCTGATTGACCAAAGAACTATAAAACATCGGAGCCAACGAGGGCATGTTCAACACAATGGCTGCTTCCAGCTCACCCTGAAGCATATACGGCAGGACCGTTCCCTGATACATAATGATAGGATGCAGGGCATTCGGGACGGCGTGTTTGTAGATGACGAGGGATTCCCGCACCCCCTTGGACCGCGCCGTGGTCACATACTGTGAGTTCAAAACATCCAACAGATTGGCGCGCATCACGCGCATATTGCGCGCTACGCCCCCGAAGCCGGCAATGGCGATCACCGGCCAGGAGTATTTGAGGATGTCCAGGAATTTCTCCCAGCTCATCGGCGCGAAAGCGTATTGTGGAGAAACAAAACGGTTCACATACGGATACTTCACCTGGATCACCAGATAATAAACGATCACAATGGCCAAGAAGAAACGCGGTGCCGCTGTGCCGATAAAGGCGAATACGGTGGCAAACGTGTCGCCCAGACTGTACTTGTGCGTGGCCGAATAAATGCCGATGACGATACCCACCAGCGTTGAGATCGAGTGCGCCGCCAAAGCCAGAAATAAAGTGCGCGGCAGCCGTTCCGCGATGAGCTGCGCCACGTCCTGTTTATAGGCAAAAGAATAGCCAAACTTGCCTTCGGTGACAATGCCTTTGATCCACCGGAGATACTGGATCGGAACCGGTTGATCCAGCCCGTAAATCTTACGATACTCGTTCGCGGCTTTTTCGGCTTCCTGAGGGGACATATTCGCCTGGTTAATCAGGTACTGCTGGTAAGCCGTAGCGAAGTCCCCCGGCGGCAACTGGATGATGGCAAACGCCACCATGCTGATTCCCAACAGCAAGGGAATCGAGATCAGAAAACGTCGCAAGATATACTCTAACATAGCGGCTCCATCCTCAGATGAACGCAGAACGGGGAGGGAGAGGTTCTCTCCCTCCCCGCCGAACGGTTATTGCGAGAAATCTGGATAGGGGAAATCCACACCGGGCAGCTTGCCGGGATAGATTTCCTTCTGTCCCAAGAGGGTTTGCTCCGCCGGGGCCAGCCAGATTTGCTCGGGCAGGAAGTTGTTGAAATCCCACTGGTAGAGGAAGGGCGGCGTGCCGATGGGCACATTCTTGAAGTATTTGTTCAACATCAGGCCATACCGTCCCACCACCAGCCCGATCGAGTAGACGTTCTCGGTGTGGAGCTTGTTATACTCATACATCAGCTCTTTCTGCTTGGCAAAATCGGTTTCCAGGCAGAAGGCATTGGAAATCTCGACCATGCGCTTCTCGAAATCGGCGTATTCTTCGGGTTTTTCCCCTTCACGGTGCCAGCCGAACTCCTTCGTCACCGGCGCGAAGTCCTTGCAGCGCACGTTGGGGGTCGCCCACACCTGACCGGGACGGCTGATGCGCATTTCCCACGTGCCGTTCGTCGTCGCCTCATTCATGGCGATGTTGGTGAGGATGCGGAAATTGACCTTGATGCCGATGTCCTGGAACAGCAGCACCAGCGCCGGCCCCATCGTGGCACCGGCAGAGATGTCTTCCCACGTGGTCATCGCAATTTCAACGTTCTTGCCCGCCATCGGGCCGCTGGTCCAGTTGAGGATGCCGTCTTTGTCGGTGTCTTCCAGCCCCATCTCCTTGAGCAGGGCGCGTGAGGTGTCCGGCGAGAAGGGATAGTACACGACGGAGGTGCGGTCAAAGTACTGAGAACCGGGGAACAGACCGCCGGGCCAGGGACGGAAGAAGGGACCGTTGGTAAGCGAACGCGCCAACCCCTCACGGTCAATCGCCTGGGTCAAGGCGCGCCTGAAGCGCACATCGCGGAGCAGGTCCCGCACGGCCGCATCGTGATCGTTCTGCACGCCGGTATACTTCGCCTGGTTAAGCTCCAGGCTGAAGCCCAAAGTTTCAGGCCCCCATTCCACGCGGAAGGGTGCATTGGGATTGGAAGCCTGCTTGACCGTTTCGTCGAAAGTTTCGGGGTTCTCCACATTGGCATGGTCAGCCGTGCCGGCGATGGTGTTCAATGTGCGGGTGGTCCCCGTCTTGGAATAGGTCCACTGCATTTCGTCGAGATAGGGCAGTTGGCAACCGTTGGAATCCACCTTCCAGTAGTAGGGGTTGCGGCGCATTACCATGAACTCGTCGGTCTTGTATTCCACCGGCACCCAGGGGCCCATCGTGACGATCGGCAGTTTGTTCGGCGGGAGCGAATCCCGATAGCTTTGATAGTCCTTGCCACCGTATTTGGGATGGAGGGGCTTGAGAATGTGGGCCGGACCGGGGGAGAAGATCAGGTTCGTCATATTGTACAGTTGCGAGACCGGCTTGGGAACGGGGAATGTCCAGAGGAGGGTGTATTTGTCAAGGGCTTCCAGTTTGATCGGCTTCCCCTCGATTTCCCAGAAGCTGGCCTGCGTCCACGAGTTGACGTTCGGGTCCAGGATGTTGTCTTCCCACAAGAACATGATGTCTTCGGTGGTGAACTCCACCCCATCGGACCATTTGGCCCCTTCGATCAGGTGCATGGTCAATTGATAACCATCGTCGGACCATTCCCAGCCTTTAGCCAGTTGTGGCAGCGGGCTGACGTCTTTGGTCAGGAACATCGCGCCGGTTTGGACCGGCTCTTCCTGCACCACAGCTTCGATACCGAACCAGCCCTGGCTCACGCCGGCTGCCCAGTTCCAGCCTTCCGTCGGGGCGGCCCAAACTCCCCGCCACACACCGCCGTATTGACCGATGCCATCGGACATAAAGCTTTCTTTCCACACGAAGGGTTCTTTGGGCAGGCGTTCTTCGATAGGCGGCAGTTCACCGCGCTTGACTTTCTCTGTCACCCAGGCCGGTTCACAATACTTATCGAATTTCTTGAACTCGATCATCTCATCCACGTCGAAAGTCTTGGGTTCGCGGCTGCCGCTCATCAACGCGGGTTCGGGATAAGGGATCGCGCCGGCCAGCACATACTTCTCCACTTCGACGGTCTTGACGACCTCTTTGGTGACCTCAACGGTCTTGACGACCTCGACTTCTTTGGAAACCTCCACAGTCTTGACGACCTCTACGGTCTTGACTACCTCAACCGTTTGGGGGCCGCCGCAGGCAGATAACAAGGTCGCCATGATTACCAGCATTGACATGGTAACAAACAGGGACTTCTTCATAGATTGACTCCTCTCGAAAGCTAATGTGAATATATTGTTTGTCTTACAAAGCAATTGTTGAAATCTATATATGTTTGAAAATCCGGTTCACCTCCTTAAAATAGTGATTGGTGATTAGGGATTGAATACTGTCCAATTCCTAATCCCAGGTTCCTGGTTCCTGGCCTTTAGTCCACAAACGGATAATCTCATGCTGCGGTAACGGGTTCATCAAAGAGCCAACAGGCAACAAAGTGCTGTGGGGCAACCTCGCGCCACAACGGCAATTGCTGGGTACACACCGGCAACACGCGCGGACACCGGGGCGCAAAGGGACAGCCCGGAATCTCCTCGATCGGTGAAGGCACCATCCCTTCGATGGGCACGAGCACCTTCTTACCTTTGCGACCCAACACCGGCACCGAGTTCAGCAAACCAACCGTATACGGGTGCAGCGGATCGTGAAACAGTTCCCGCACCGGCGCATGCTCCACCAACCGCCCCAGATACATCACGCCCACCTCATCGGCCATCTGAGAGACAACGCCCAGGTTGTGGGTAATCATCAGGATGGAGGAATCAAAATCGCGCTGAAGCTCCCGCATCAGGTCCAGGATTTGTGCTTGCACGGTCACATCCAGCGCCGTGGTGGGTTCATCGGCAATTAGAATGGAAGGGTTGCACGATAACGCCAGGGCAATCATGGCCCGTTGCCGCATCCCACCGCTCAGTTGGTGGGGATACTCGCGCAGACGCTGCTTGGGATCGGCGATCTGCACTTTCACCAACATCTCCAGCGCGCGCTCCAGCGCCTCTTTGTGATTGACATGCTGGTGCAGGCGCACCGATTCGGCGATCTGCTCGCCGATCGTGTAAAGAGGATTCAGCGAGGTCATCGGCTCCTGAAAAACCATGGCGATCTCCGCGCCACGGATACTGCGCATCTCCGCACCGCGCGGATTGAGGCGAGTGAGATCAATGTAATCCTCCCGACCTTTTTTGCGCAAATAGATGTGACCTGCGACAATCTTCCCTGGCGGACTCTGAATCAGGCGCATCACCGACATGGCGGTAATGCTTTTTCCGCAGCCACTCTCACCCACCAGACCGAGAGTCCGCTTACGGCGCAATTGCAGATTCACGCCATCAACGGCCCGGACCGTGCCCTTTTCCAGGAAGAAATAGGTCTTGAG
>Ga0179946_1187722_pt1 | contig 12110 bp, 9 predicted proteins | sample AD_JPNNA4_sludge_FD_135924 | JGI IMG/M metagenome (GOLD analysis project Ga0179946, IMG submission 135924) | Metatranscriptome of active sludge microbial communities of municipal wastewater-treating anaerobic digesters from Japan -... | ecosystem: Engineered > Bioreactor > Anaerobic > Digestate... | reverse complement strand
GCAACTCCTTTTTCTCTTAAGCAAAGAAGGTGATGAGATTCGCAGAGGAAAATTGTTTTTTGTCGGAGATGAGAAACAATCAATTTACCTCTTCCGTGGTGCAAATGTAAGTGTATTCAAGGGTCTAGCCGATGAGCTAATGGCAGTTCCTCTTTCGCTAACCAGAAACTACCGCAGCACAAGCCAACTAATCGAATTCTTCAACGAGCTTTTCCGCATCGTTATGCAACCAGCCAACCCAGAAAATCCACAACCTTTCGAGGCTCGATATGAGGACATGGAAACAAGAAGCATAGCAGATTCTAATAAAGAAGAACCTCAAGGCTTTTCCTCCCGTATAGAATATCATTGCATAACTAGCAAAACACCACTAGAAGAAGCTGGCAGCTTATATTCCGTAAGGGAGTCAATGGCTTTTAGGCTAGCTCTGTGGATACGCAACGCTGTCGAATCTTCTAATCCTCTTTTTATCCGAAATGAAAAGCAAACGCAGGATCCTGCAGCAAGAGAAGCAAATCACTCTGAAACATCGCTTAGAAAGGCCGAATACAGCGATATCGCTGTCCTCATGCGCACAACAAGTCGTCAATACGAAATCGAAAAATATCTACGTATGCTAGCCATTCCCTTTGTAAGCGATACCGCCGCCAGCCTCTTCTCTGAAGAGCCGATAAATGACCTTTACTACCTTTTACGTCTTCTCGTAGATGCTGATGATCTTTTTGCCACAGCCGCAGTGCTCCGTAGCCCCTTATGTCGAATTTCTAACGATGGATTTGTAAGCATCCTCACTGAGAAAAAGAGCCTGGCCGATCTCGAGGCTGGTATACCAAAAGAACTGAATCCCAATGATAAAAATTCAGTAGAACGAATGATTTCATTCTATCGAGAATTGCGTCCAATGTCAGATCACATGCCCCTCATGGAGCTTATCGCCTATTTATGGAAGAATGCGCAGCTCGAGGCTTCGATTCTCTGCGACGAACAACGCCTGCCATACTTAGAGCATTGGAATGCAATAAGGACCATAGCAGCAAGCATAGAGGCAGAAGGTGGGCATATAGCCGCGTTTCTAATATCAATCCGAGATTATATGCAAAATATGCATATGTTCGACACAAGTTCCGTTCCAAAGGCAGAAGCGCATGGTGTCCATTTGCTCACTATCCATAAATCTAAAGGACTCGAGTTCCCAATAGTGATCATTCCATGGACTGAAGCAAGCACTAACAGAAATAGCGGAAAAGAGCTCTGGGGAATTCTCGAGTCGGATCAAGAGCAAGGAAAAACACAATTCTATACAGTGGACATAGGATTTCACGATCGAATCAAGAGTGCCTCCAATATTCTTCAGACTCAGGCAAAAGCCCTTCGCACAGAGAAAGAGCAAGCGGAAACCAAGCGCCTTTTATATGTAGCTTGCACAAGAGCAATCGATCACCTTGCATTCTTCTGTGCGGCTCCTGAGAAGAGATCCTACGATAAAGACAGCTTCCATGCGCTTCTTTTCAAGGACAAATCTCATCTCCTCCAGCAAGACAGCGATGATAAAACTCAATTGCCTTCTCATCTATCGGATTTGCGGCTATTTTTCGAACCGCTAGTCTCTGACAAAGAAATACAAAGAGCCAGATCACAGGGGTTAATTGAAAGGAAATTGTCTCAAAAAGAGCTCCTCTCTCAAGAAGAAGCACAAAAATTAGCACCGACATCCAAAGAAACATCATGCAAAATTGCCTCAAAAAAAGAAGAAGTTTTAGCCGAACATGCTATTATGACAAATCTGACTTCTAACTCTGTTGCCAACCATCAATCTCGACGCATCACAATTAGCAACATAAACGCCATAATTTCAAAGGAGACTCTTGCTGCGGACTATGCGCGCGAGCTATCCAAGCATTTCGTAAGAGAACATATATTCATTCCTTTAGAACATCAGGCCTTGTCGGAAACCAAAGCCCCAGATAAAGTTCTCCTTGAGGTAAAAAATTCCTGGGAATCTCTTAACTCTAGCGCCTATGGGTCTTTAGTCCATGAACTCTTCTCCCATCTTTTGGCTGGAAAGTCCATTGAAAGCTATAGGCCATCCGTTTCCATATCGCGCCAACTACTTGGGAATACGTCAGCCACAGATATCGATGTTTCCAACACCAATAAAGCTACCCATCGTCATATGAGGTTTCTCATAGAAAATGCTGCGCGCGAGCTTGCTCCTTTCTTTGAAGCCCCTAGATTCTCAACTCTAATCCTGGAAAAGAAATATAGCTGCGAATTCCCTTTCCTCCTTGGACTTGGACGATGTATCATCGAGGGAAGAATGGACTTCATAGCCCAAAGAGATGAAGAAGTCATAATACTTGACTTGAAAAGCGATCAGAGATTCTCGCCTTACGAATATTCTCTCCAGCTAGCTCTTTATATTATGGCAGCTCGGCAACTCTTTCAAAAGAAAAAAGTACGCGCAGGTCTTATGTATCTGCATTTTGGGGAAATTGCCTGGCTAGAAACCGAGCCTGAGGAGAAAACCATATTGCGGATCTGCGATTCAATATCCTTTGACAAGCATAACAATTAGTAATCCAGGAGGATCGATGAAAATACCCTCTAAGGGAAAAGGCCCAAATAAAACCATAAAAAAGACTGAGCCAACCCCTTTGAGAATCTTTCTTACTTTGGCCCAGATCAATACACTTACGCTTGGTGGCGGATATGTGATTGTTCCTGTAATAGGCAATTCCTTCCAGAAACAGGGTTGGATCGACGAAGAAGAATTCTATAGGATTTTTTCGCGTGCCCAGGTGTTTCCAGGCCCTGTAGCACTCAGTACTTCCTTTCTCTGTTCTTATAGAATTGCGGGCGTCAAAGGAGCTATTGCTGCGGTTCTCGGAGTAGTGCTGCCGCCTTTTATAGCACTTATCCTTGTTGGAGGCTTTATCAGCCTTTATGGAGATTCCGAGCTTTTCAAGCGCTTTTTGAATGGCGCTGGCGCTGTAGTGCCGGGCCTTGTCGGCTCGATGCTCTGGAAGACTGCAAAAAATCGAAAATGGACGGCTAGAGTTTTCATCGAAGTAGGAATATTGGCTATATTGCTAATTCTTTTCCCATCGGCTGCTTTCTTTATTTTGATAGGCGGAATTGTAGCTCTATACCTAGGAAGGCTTTTATGGAAATCCTGAAAATATCCCTTGCCTTTTTCAAGATAGGCATAGTCGCATTTGGAGGAGGCTGGTCAGTTGTAGGCCTCATCAAACAAGAGATAGTCCCAAACTGGATGAGCGCCGATGCTTTTAGCTCACTCATCGCGATTGCTCAGTCCACGCCAGGACCTATCGCACTCAATGCAGCTACACTGGTAGGTTGGCAAAAGGCTGGTTTTCTTGGTGCACTAGCTGCGACCTTCTCAGTCATAGCTTTCCCGCTTCTAGCGATGTCCATTACGATGGCTTTTTCCAAATATATACCTTTAAAAAAGGATCTAGCCGATGAGAGCTTGCGATCAGGCAGCATGGCGATGATCATTATGACACTCTGGACTCTGTTGCCTCAGAATACCCTACCCGGGCCATGGATATTCGCTCTGGCATCCTTTGGCGTTACAGCTTTTACCAAAGTAAATGGTGTATGGGTCATTCTTGGGGCAGGAGCTATCAATATGCTCTTAGGTGTGCTTCCTTGAGCTTGGGCTATAGTTTTAAAATTTATAGTTAGTCGAAGCTATTCTTTCAATCTTCGTCGCACGCATGGACAGTTCCTGGCCCACATTCTGCAGGAGGCTCTACGGGCGCAGGGACGACATTCGCCAGTTCAGGACGCTCGACAGTGTATTTTTTAACAAAACCTACTGGTCTATAAGTCATTTTTGCTTGCCTAAGGCCCAGATCTCCCAGGTCCTGCTCGCGATTTATCTGCAGATAATGCTTGGGCAGAGATTGGGCAAAGGCTTGATTGATGAACTGATAGATGCCTTTATAGCTGTCGATCGCTTTTTCGAAATGGATGGCGAACATCTTACCTTTTGCAAGTGGCTCGCCAAGGCACCAACCTACTGGCCTATTGTCGATATAATAGACCGCTCCTCGCAAGCCCAAGATATCGAAGCACTCCAAGGCCTCGCGAGCAGCCGCATAGTCTCCCTCTGCCCCTTTTGCCGCTCTCCACTCCTCAAGCACTAACAGTGCATCCGTGGTTCGGTCTTTAGTCAAAGGTCGCTGTTCGCAGGCGTAATTGCTGACAAAGCCATTAACTAAGTTGCGCTTCTTGTGATATATACGGCCATTGAGGGTGGCTAAGTCTTCTCGATTATAGAGATAATCGAAATTATCCCTGTCCTCTCGTACTAAATATCCACGCCTTTCAAGCTCGATTCTTTTTTTTGACGCTTGGCATTCCGAGAGATGGCGCATATAGTCGAAATGTAGCATAAGCTCATCGAATTGCTCCATCGATGGAAAGCAGCAGGGAATATAGAAGAATGTCCTGCCCTTATAGCGACCTGATATGATGAATTTTTCGTCCGTTAGTTGTGAAATCTCATAACCATAAGTATTTCGGAAAAGATATAGCCCTGAAAAGGTGAATTCCGAGATGCCATCAGGCAGCAAATTTAGAGCTGGGTAGAGAATATCTCTTGCATCGAGCGTAAGGGGAGCAAATTCTGGATATGTTGGGATTGCCATAGAATTTCATAATACTCCGCAACAAGACCCAGGACAAGAATCCCAGACTGAGCTATACAAGGTTGAATAGATATAGTGTTAAAAAATGCGATATTTGCACCTCAATTTATGAGGACTCCCTTGCGCAAACCATCATCCAGATGTCATATTGAACTATCATGATAGCAATACTCGATTATCTAAACCGTTCCTACACGGAAGAAATGTTGAATCGTTTTCTCAGCTATGTAAAAATTGATACTCAGAGCAACCGCCATGCTGATAAAACACCAACGACCGAAGGTCAGTGGGATCTTGCGCACAAGCTCGAACAAGAGCTGCTAGAGCTCGGCATTTCAGAGCTAGAGCTCGATAGCAATTGTTACCTGATAGCTCATCTACCTGCGAGCCCAGGCAAGGAACATGTGCCATGCATTGGCCTTATGGCTCACATGGACACTGCAAGCGATGTTTCAGGAAGCGGAGTACAGCCGCGTGTCATCAAGAATTACGATGGTAAGGCAATAAGACTCTCCAAGCAGTATATGCTAGATCCCAACGAATTCCCCGATCTCTGTGAGCATGTGGGAGATACCATTGTGGTAACAGATGGCTCCACTCTTCTTGGAGCAGATGATAAAGCTGGCGTTGCAGAAATAATGACCGCCATTGCTTATCTTTTACAGCATCAAGAGCTTAAACATGGGCCTATCGATATATATTTCACTCCAGACGAAGAAACGGGCAAGGGAATGGATCTCTTCCCTTTGGAGAAAGCTCGAGCCAAGGCTTGCTACACACTCGATGGTGGTGCAGCACCCGAAGTGGAGGCCGAATGTTTCAATGCTTATGTTGTAAAGGCTGATTTCTTTGGCAAAGTAATTCATATCGGTGCTGCTCGCGGAAAACTCGCCAATGCCGTTGCCATGGTAGGAAGCTTTATCGACATGTTGCCACGTTCGGAGAGCCCAGAAGCCACCGATGGATGGTATGGCTATTACTGCCCCATCGAAGTCTCCGGAGGGCTCGAACACGCATGGGCGGAGGTATACCTTCGAGATTTTTCAGCTTCCCGTATGCAGGAGAGAATAGCCGCACTCAAAGCTTTTGCTAAAGCCGTAGAAGCACAGTTCCCTCAAGGCCACATCGAACTAAGCGTTACCCAACAGTATCTCAATATGAAGGAAAAACTCGTTAACCATCCCGAGGTCCTCGAAAAACTCAAAAAAAGCCATAAAGGATCAAAATATCGAGCCCATAATGAAGCCAATCCGTGGTGGCACCGATGGCTCGCGCTTAACCGAAATGGGAATCCCAACTCCAAACCTCTTTACAGGTGGCTACAATTACCATAGCCGCTTCGAATGGGCTTCTCTCTCAGATATGGCGCTCTCGGTTGAGACTTTGCTTAACCTTGTACAAGTATGGGCTGACTAGGATAAAAGCATAAAGGCCGAAGAATAAGCGTAATCAGCGCTATTGCTTAGATATTATAAATATTCCTTAAAATCTGTAACTTTCTGACTTTTATGCTTTATTTTATTTAAGGATAAGATGCGCTCATTCGAGAAAAATTACCCTTTGTGGATAAAATGAGACTCATTTAATTATATACTGCTGTATAAATATGGGTTTACACAAATGCACTCATATCTTATAGTTATTCGCCAACATTTGGAAAAAGGCAGTAGAAAAAAGGTAGGTTAATGTTTTCTCCTTTGGATTTTAAGGAATATGAGCAGGTTGCAAGCAACTCTGGAGCATTTAAGGGCGTCGAAATCGATCTTATGCTCGAAATCCTCAAAGATTGGCAGCAAGCGCCAGGCAAGAGTTATACCCTCCTAGAACTGCGCGATGGAAAGACTCTTGTCGCTTTTGCGATAATCCATAAGGTAGCAGGGCGAAACTTTACATTCGATATTCGTTTTGTCGTACTAGATAGCGATTATCGATCCACAAACGCAATCCAACACCTTTTCGAAATGATCGATCAAGAACTCCTTAAAAAAATGCCTTTTGCGGTGATTAGATTTGAATTATCTTCCGATAAAAGAGATAGCTTGGGAGAAAATACGCTCGAAAATTCAGGCTATTGTCAAATAGGACATATTACAGAATTCTATGGCGCAAATGACGATTTTTTCTTCTATATAAAGGCTATTTTTAGAAATCCTCCAAATTTCATCAAAATATCGAAACCTTTCGAGGATGAATTATCCCCGGAATCCTTGCCCGAAGAAACTAATAATCAGCAATAGGATCAAAATATGATCGTAGGTGCAATCGAAGGCGGTGGAACGAAATTCGTCTGTGCCGTTCTAAAATTCGATGATTCAAATATTCAAGAAAAGCCCCCTCGAATCTTAAAAATCGAACGAATCCTGACTACAGATCCAGAGTCGACCCTCGATGCGGTTGTCCGTTTCTTCAAAAATTCTGGGATTGAATGCGCTGGTCTTGGAATGTTTGGCCCAATAGAATGCAGAATCGAGAGCCCGAGATGGGGTTATCTGCTAAATACGCCGAAACCAGGCTGGAGCGATATAGACATAGCTCAAAGGTTGCAGAAACAATTACAAGTCCCTCTCAAACTCGAAACCGATGTGGCCGCTTCTGGCATTGGCGAATGGAAATGGGGAGCAGGGCGAGGAACGCATTGCTGCGTATATATCACAATAGGAACAGGAATTGGAGCAGGTATTATCAGCGATGGTATTCCTGTACGCGCATCCTTCCATCCCGAGATGGGGCATATGCGGGTCCCACGAGCAAGAACTATAGAATCCAGACTCGACGAGTTCGAGGGCATCTGCATCTATCATAGCGATTGTTTGGAAGGGCTCGCCAGCGGACCAGCAATAGCCGCTCGCTGGAGAGAGGCACCCGAAAACTTGCCGACAGAACACCCTGCCTGGCGGCTCGAAGCTGAATACCTTGCATTTGCGCTCACCAATATTGCGCTCACTATAGCACCTGATCGCATCATCGTTGGGGGTGGAATTGGTCTTCGTGAAGGATTGCTCGATATGGTTGGCAAGCGCATGAGGGAGCTTTTGGGTGGGTATATCCAAGCCTTGAGCAGCGCGGAAGCAATAAGACTTTTTCTAGCCCGAGCAAAGCTTGGCAACGAGGCTGGCGTACTCGGAGCGGCCGAACTGGCTAGACAACTCTTCAATAGTGTCTCGAAACGTTGAAACACCTTCAAAAAAAACAAGTCATCAGAAAATAATCCGGAGATAAATCCTAAGCGCAGAAAATCGATATAATAATGAACCTTACCTTGATTTTTGTGGCCTGATTCTGCTATAGTACGCTCGTTCTAACCAAGCCGAGATAGCTCATCTGGCAGAGCGGCGCACTCGTAATGCGCAGGTGTCGGGTTCGATTCCCGATCTCGGCTATGATGCTGTAGCATGAATTCCATTGTTCATAGATTCGGCAGAGCCGTTTCGAGCCAGGTACCTCAAAATCCTCAGCTTTCTCGTAATATTTTGGCTGCAGGCTATACGCTCAGTGGCTGGAAGGATGCATATTTCGGTGGTAAAGGCCTAAAAGGGGTGTATGCTCACATGAATGCCGCAATAAGCAGAAACATGAGCCACTCTTTTAGAGATTCATCGCGTAGTGCCATGGTCAATATCTTCTTCCCATGCGAGATTCTATATGCAATGGATATTGCGCCCGTGTTTCCGGAAGCATTGTCAGTATACATTGTAAATTCAGACTGTGGAGAGGTCTTTGCAGAATCAGCGGAAGCTATCGGCATATCTGAAAGCTTGTGCTCTTATCATAAAATCATGATCGGTACAGCTAGGACAGGAGTACTTCCTAAGCCACTGCTTATAGCCAATACTACTTTGGCCTGCGATGCTAATCAGCTATCCTTCAGGTACCTTGCCGAAGAATATGGCAGCCCTCATTTCATAGTCGACGTGCCTCATACAGTAAACAAGGAGTCTGTACATTATGTGGCTTCCCAACTCAAAAATTTCACTGTTCTTCTAGAGGATCTCTTGCACAGTTCTATGTCTGAATCGAAGCTTCGATATACCGTCGATAGGGCCAATCGCACGATCAAGGCCTACCGAGAATACTTGAACATTCGCGCAAGGACTTCGCTCCCCATCTCCATGACTGGAGAGCTGTTTTCTCTTGTTGCGACGCATGTGTTCCTGGGAACACCCGAGAGCGAGCAATATGCCATTGCAATAAAAGAATTAGCGCAGAAAGCTTCTCCAGATCGAAGGAAAAAACGCATTCTTTGGCTGCACACTCTGCCAAATTGGCAGGATTCTATCAGAGTTCTTCTTGAAAACAACGAGCGCACCGAGATCCTAGCAAGCGATATGACTTATGATACACTCATAGATATGGATCCAGAAAAGCCATACGAAAGCATGGCCGAACGCCTTGTATACAATATCAACAACGGAGGTGCGCAGAGACGAATCGACGCAGCCATAGCCTATGCAAAAAAGTTGCACGCCGATGGCGTAATTGTGTTTGGCCAGTGGGGATGCAAGCAAACAATGGGCATGTCTCAATTAGCAAAAATGGCTCTCGAAGAGGAGGGTTTCCCAACCCTAGTGCTCGATGGAGACGGCTGCGATCCACGCAATGTGGCTGATGGTCAAATGGCGACTCGGGTCAATGCTTTTCTGGAACAGCTAGAGGCATCGCGATGATTGGCTACACTTGCAAATACACGCCTATCGAGCTCTTATATGCTTTAGGAGAGACCACAGAGCTGCTCAACCATGAAGTTACGGATTTCGAATATGCCGAGAAATGGACTCATCCAAACCTTTGCTGCCATGCAAAGGCCTTCTTGCTGCATAGCTCTGAGCTGAACGAGCTTGTCTTGATAAACTGTTGCGATTCCATTCGTAGAGCATACGATGTGTTGCTCGCGCAGAAATCCCATCGATTTCTATTTTTGTTCGACCTTCCACACATAGATGATGGCTGCGGACAAGAAAATGTCAAAAAAGAGCTGGTCCGCCTGACTCAACGCTACATAGAATATCATCCTGTCTCCTTTGATCGACAACGATTCCTTAAAGCATGCAGGGCATCTTCTGTTTCTTCTTTTGATTATGCATCTGATGCTTTCTTTGAGGCTCCATCTGAGGCTACTTCTAAACTTAAAGAACTTGATTCTGCGGCCACATTCATCGCGATAGTAGGGGCGCGAGTAAGTCAAGAACTTCTTTCGACAATCAAAGAAAAAGTGCCCTATCCCGTGATAGATGCCACATGTGGCGGAAACCGACATCTCGGCTTATTGCCTCCGAATGCTGAAAATATAAGCTTCGATGAGCTCATGGATTGGTATGCAAAAGAGTTGTTGCATTTTATACCATGTATGCGTATGGCAAATATCGAGCCTCGCAGGGCGCTTTGGGAAAATGAGAATCTCTGTGGAATAATCTATAATACCGTCAAATTTTGCGACTATTATAGTTTTGATTATTCCCGAGTAAAAAAAGAAGCAAGTCTACCTATCTTGAAGATCGAATCCGATTTTACGCCTCAAACCGAAGGCCAGCTCTCTACGCGTCTCGAAGCTTTCCTTGAAAATATTCAAGCTCGACAAAAAAAGCCACAGAAACCTAAAAAGCAACAGCTAAGGCATTCGGACCTTTTTGGAGGAATCGATAGCGGTTCCACCACGACAAAGATGGTTGTCATCGATCGAAATAGGAAAATTCTCGCTTCGAGCTTAGTATCCACCGGTGCACAAACACAGAAAAGCGCACAGAAAGCGCTGCAGGAAACATGTCGGCAGCTCGATATAGAACCGGTCGACTTGGCATCTATTGTCTCGACAGGCTATGGGCGAAACAATATTGCATTTGCAACAGACAGTAAAACCGAGATAACCTGTCACGCAAAAGGCGCGTTTTTTTCTTGACCCTACTATTCGCACCATAGTGGATATAGGCGGACAAGATAGCAAAATTATCCGCATAGACAATCAAGGCAGCGTTGTCAATTTCGTCATGAATGACAAATGCGCAGCCGGCACAGGGCGCTTCCTCGAGATGATGGCTCGCGCCCTCGAGCTAGATATCGACAATATGGTCCGCACTGGCCTAGCGTGGAAAAGCGACCTTACGATCTCTAGCATGTGCACGGTTTTTGCTGAATCCGAAGTCGTCTCGCTCATCGCGGACAATCGCTCTATTGCAGACATAGTACACGGGCTCAACAAATCGATCGCTTCGAGAATAACTTCGATGATAAGCAGAGCTGGAGGCCAAGCGCCATATATGATGACAGGAGGCGTAGCCCGAAACACCGGTGTAGTTAGAGAACTCGAAATAAAGCTCGGCGAACGACTCATTATCTCTGAAATTCCGGAGCTCTGCGGTGCTCTTGGCGCCGCGCTATCTGCTCTGGAATTGATGGAAGTATAGGCAATCTCTTTGCAATAAATGAATATGGCAATAGGGGAGGAAAAGAACATGGAAAAAGCAAAAGTGGGCATAATTGGCGGATCAGGCCTTTATGAAATCCAGGGAGCAAAGGTAGTCGAAGAAATCAAAATGGATACTCCTTGGGGATCTCCCTCCGACGACATCACCATTGCGGAGATTGAAGGTGTCAAGACAGCCTTTCTGCCTCGCCATGGGAAAGGGCATTTTCTTTTGCCCACCGAAGTCAATTCGAGAGCCAATATCGCGGCCCTAAAAATGCTTGGTGTCCGTGAGATCATAGCATTCTCTGCGGTTGGGAGCCTCAAGGAGGATATTCATCCACGCGATTTCGTATTGCCCTCTCAAATCATAGATAGAACCAAGGGCAGGTCAGGCTCCAGCTTTTTCGGAGAAGGTATTGTCGCTCATTTGAGCTTTGCGGATCCCTTTTGCATGCGGCTTTGTTCGATAATAGAGCCTTTCATTTTAGCGCGAGGATTGCGTCTACATACCAATGAAACCCTAATCTGTATGGAAGGGCCTGCTTTCTCGACAAGGGCAGAGAGCCAGCTTTACCGTTCCTGGGGCGCTGGTATTATCAATATGAGCGTGCTGCCAGAGGCAAAATTGGCTCGCGAAGCCGAGATCTGTTATGCAATGGTCTGTATGGCGACAGATTACGACTGCTGGAAAACAGACCATGCAGATGTGACTGTCGATATGGTTGTACAAAACCTCAATGCAAACTCAGCTCATGCCAAGGCATTGATACTGGAAGTGGTTCCCGCCTTAAGCAAGGATACTGAGTGCAGCTGTCATGCTGCCATGAGGGGTGCTATTATGACTGCCCCTTCAAAGCGAAATCCAGAAACCATGGCAAAACTGCGAACAATACTCTCTGAGCTCTAGAGTCTATGGCCAACTAGATGTAAGCAGCCCAGCTTGACCCTATTTGCCTTGCCAATTACTCTGTCCTCATGAAAATCTTGATAGCCAACGATCATGGCGCTGTAGCGCTAAAATTCCATCTCTTGCG
>Ga0179946_1019487_pt1 | contig 12184 bp, 14 predicted proteins | sample AD_JPNNA4_sludge_FD_135924 | JGI IMG/M metagenome (GOLD analysis project Ga0179946, IMG submission 135924) | Metatranscriptome of active sludge microbial communities of municipal wastewater-treating anaerobic digesters from Japan -... | ecosystem: Engineered > Bioreactor > Anaerobic > Digestate... | reverse complement strand
GAAATAGGTGGTGTGGCCGTGTACGACTTCAATGGGGAGCCAGCGAAACTCTACGGAATTTTCCCGAACACGCCGTTTCCTATTGAAGTAAGCATTTATGGGCTTTGTTCGAATGCGTGCTTCTACTGCTTCGCCAACCTTAATCGTATCGCCCACAATGAGCGGGACAAAAACCCCCACATGACCCCCACGCACCTTAAAGCGATTCAGTCCCTTGAGCGTGCCTATCAGAACGAAAAATCCCCCCTGGGCTTCTTCCTTCGGGAAAAATACCCTATCTGCTTCTCTAACACCACAGATCCTTTTATGCGCGAAGAGAAAATCCATCGCGCGTCTGAGGCGTTCCTGAAGTGGGCGCGAGGGCGGGACCTTCCCCTGTATGTGCAGACCAAGGGCACGATCCTCGTGGAAAACGAGGAGTTCGCGCGATACTCTGAACTTCTTGACCCCTCGCGACATGTCATCTATATCACAATCCCTGGCTTGGACGATGATCTCATAAAACACATCGAGCCAGGCGCCCCCCTGGTCTCCGAACGGATAAAGCTGGTCGAGAAGCTGACGTCCAAGGGATTCCACGTCGTGGTGGCGCCAAACCCCTATCTCCCCGAGTGGCTCCCCAATATCCGCGAGTATGTGCAGACACTGCACGCTGCTGGAGCCGAGGGGATCTGGATGGCATTCCTGCACTTCTCGGAAGCTCAAAAGACCGCAATCCCTGCTGCGTATCGGAAATACATCAACTCGGCAAACGTCCCTCCTGGAGTCTGGAAGTCAAGAGCCAGGGAATGGTTGAGCGAAGCCAGGGCGGTTGGGATGGATTTCTTCACGGCCACGAGCGTCAACGATGCTCTTGGCTGGCCAGCGGAACATCCAGAGGCGGCAAACCCTGAGTGGTTTGGCAAAGATAGCAAGGTGTTCAGTCTCGTTTTCGACATCCAACGGGCACTGCGCAAACAGTGGGAGCGGGATCGCCGCTCGATCATTGTCCGATGGGCAGACATTGTCAACTTCATGCAAAAACAAAAAATAAAAAATCCCGTGCTGAAAGTTGACCAATTCTGGATACCGTACAATGCGCGAGTTAATAGCGACTACCGAAGGTGGCGTTATTCGCTGGGCAGCGAGGCCCGCTTCTATGAGATCCTGCGCTACTTCTGGAATCACTTCTGGGAGAACAGCCTCATGCTCTGGGAGTCTCGGTTCCTCCGAGCCGTGTCAGACGAATACAGCGCGTGCTACATCGAAGACGTCGAGCGCAACGTTGTAGGAGTCTACGATCCATCCCGCCTTTGGAACGAGAAGGAGTATGACGTTTCACTCTTCACAACGGCGAAGGACTATGCGAGGTTCGCCGCGTAGGAGCAACAAAGCCTCTTTAGGGCTTTTTTGGAAAAAACCGGAAACTCGGTTACTACGCAAAGGAGGTGAATTTAATGCCGTTTGGAAGTCAATCATCGTTGGCAGCCTTTTCCCAGACCATGGCAGTCCGAAAGGATTTCGTAGACAAGAACATCGCCTCTAGGACTGAAGAATATCGGGCCGCCAATAACGGGGAAGATCCTCCCCGGGAGACCGTTGTGGATTGGGGTCGGCAAGCGCGTCGCGAGTTCGGTGCGGCACGTACCCGTGGCGGAGCAGCTGCGATGGATCGGAACAACGCGAGGCGCGCACAGCGGAACCTTGGCGCGAAGATGGCGGAGGGGCTGCCCGAACGTTCTGCGGAAGATCTTGCGATCATTGAGCAGAACGCTCAGCGTCGGCAGACAAAGGAGTACAAGAGATACACGGCCAAGGCTAACCGCTTCGTGAAGGAGAATGGCATCTTGTCTCGCGCGGAAGAGGCAGCGGGTGTGGTCAAGACGCCCGCAACGCCCACGGTCAAAAAGCCTAGGGCCTCTAGGAAAAAGGCTACAGAGGGTGGCGCCGAGACGCCGAAGACGCCGAAGACGCCGAAGACGCCGAGAGCTCCTCGCAAGAAAAAGGGTGAAGCTTCGGCATAGTGTGGCTATCGTCTATTCCAAGAAACACCAAGCCGTGGGGGCCTTCGCTCCCACGGCTTTTTTAGGCATCTATAACAGAGAGGACGGTGTCTGCCATGGGACTGCTCCAAGAAACGGCAGGAAGGGCTCCTGACGTACGGATACTGCCGCTTGAAAAACTGATTCCAAACGCCAGTAATCCCAAGAAGCCGCTTCCCAAGAAACACGAGAAGGGGCTTCAGGCGTCTTTGGAGACCTTCGGGTTTGTCGGCGTGCTCCTCGTTTCTGCACCCGACGAGGCGGGGAATTTCGCGATCCTGGATGGGAACACGCGATACGACGAACTTGTTGAGCGGGGAATCGACCAGGCCCCATGTCTCGTGGCAGACTGGATCGATACAAAAGAGAAGCGCATGGAGTTTGTCCTTGCCTATGACCGCCATCTGAAAATGTTCGATCCGGATATGGTCATGGCGCAGGTCAAAGAGCTGATTGACGCTGGGGAAGATCGAGATCTTCTTGAGGTGCTTACCGCCGTTGAGGAAGCGGCGAGCATCGTCACGGAGTCCGTCAATAGCGCCATTGAAGATGCGGAGGACGAGGCAGAGGAAGAAGAGTCCATGGCGGATGAGGGGCACGACAGTATCGTCATCGTTGGCCCAGCAAGAGCCATTGCGAATACCATTAGCGCCCTGGGCGGTCTTGCGGGAAGGATGCAGCCCCTCGATCGGTTGCAGAAGGCCATCGTGAGCGCAGAGATGTTGGACTTTGACGCCCCGAGGATGGCTCTGGTCGTTGGCAACATTTTGGCTCACGTGGGAGAAACCCCCTTTTGGTCTGGCTTCGCGTGCGAGAGTGCCGACCAGGAAGAGCGCCTTTACGAGCTCATGGATCAGTTGGCGGCGATTAGAGATGTCGAGCTCAACAGCCCCTTGGACTATGCGGCACTGCTGGAGGAGGTTCTCGAACAGGCCGTCTTTGGACAACCCTCCGGTGGCGCTGCGGCCGACGACGAGAGCGAGGATTCAGAGGAGTAATACATGGCAAGGTCAGGACTCAAGCCCACGCCGGAGATCACCAAAAAGTTCCACGCTCTCCTGGTGGCGCGAAATTTCTTTGATACATGCTGCAACTTTTGCGGGATCACCACGTACGCGGCGTATCGGTGGCTCTCCAAGGGTGAGCAGGCGAAAACACGATTTGAGGAACTTGGAATCCCTCCCGCCCCCAGAGATGAGCCTTACGTGCGCTTTTTTGAGGAGGTGCGGAAGGGCGAAGCTCTTGCCGAAATGGATGCCCTGGGCGACATCCGCGCGGCAGCGAAGGGGGATGCTCCGAAGGGGGCGCTCTGGACTGCTTCGGCCTGGTGGCTGGAACGTCGGTTCCCAACGAGATACGGCAGAAAGGACAGCCTAGAGCTCAAGGCGGAGGATGGGCCAGGGTCCGCACTTGGTGGTCTTTGTGCTGCCATCGCCGCCATGAGAAAGGCGCAACCGCAGCCAGGTGTCAAGATTTCCAAGACATCGCGGGCTCGGTTTGCCCAGACTCTAGCGGCGAACCCCAATGACGAAGATTGAGCTCAGCGACAAGCAGACAGACTTTCTTCTCAACAGCTTGAACAGAATCAACGTGGCCGAAGGGGCTGTCCGGAGCGGAAAGAGCTTCATCCAGATGGTGCGCTGGATGGAGTTCGTTGCAACGCACAGAGGTCCCTTTCTGATATCGGGAAAGACGCGGGATACCATATCGAGAAACGTCATCTCCCCGCTGGTCGATCTGTTCGGTCCCAAGCTGGTCCAGTTCAAGATCTCTCGCGGAGAAGCAATACTCTTCGGGAAAACGTGTTACTGCGTGGGGGCCACCGACGATGGAGCGGAAACGCGCATCCGAGGAATCACGGCAAACGGATGGCTTGCAGACGAAGTGACAATCCAACCGCGATCCTTCATCCACCAGGCCCTGGCGCGTTGCTCCATGGAAGACTCGAAGTGCTTCTGGACGTGCAACCCCGATAGCCCCTATCACTACATATATCAGGACTACCTGCAAGGGAATCCAGTGGTTTCCCGATGGCACTTCGTCCTAGACGACAATCCAGCGCTTGACCCCGAGTATGTTGCCTCTCTGGAGGCCATGTACACGGGGCTTTTTTATCGCCGGTTCATCCTTGGGGAATGGGTTCTCGCCGAGGGCACGGTCTACTCCATGTTCGACGAGGGGAAGCACGTTGTCCAGGAGAAAGACATTCCCGAATGCGATGAGTACTGGGTCGGAGTGGACTACGGCATCACCAACCCATGCGTCTTCCTCTTGCTGGGACGCAGGGATGATCAGTACTACGTGGTGCGCGAATACTACCACTCCGGAGGCGGAGGGGTACAGAAGACCGACAGCGAGTACGGCAAGGACATGTGGGACTTCCTGTTCGGCATTGCTCCGGAGCGGATTTACGTTGACCCCTCGGCACTGTCATACATCACGGAGCTGAAGAGGCGGTCTCTTCGGGTTGCTGGAGCAGATAACTCTGTTCTCCCAGGAATCCAGGCGGTCTCCTCCCTCCTGGTCTCTGGCCAGCTCCTCGTGAGTGCCTCGTGTCGATACACCATTCGGGAGTTCGCATCCTATATCTGGGACGAGAAAGCGTCCAAAAACGGGAGAGATGTGCCACGGAAAGAGCACGACCACTGCATGGACGCGCTACGCTACGCCATTTTTTCCCACGGGAAGCGCGGCGGGCGCATCATGACTCTGGGCTCTCGTGTGGGGCATCGCCTATGGTGAGGGAGATCAATGGCAAAGAAAACTGTTGCTAAGAAGAACAACGCAGCTCTTCCCGAGAAGCCATCGGCGGACGTGCTTGGAAAACACATCGGCTGCGTCTATTCCGGGTTGGGCGGAGCGGTCCTTGCGTCAGGATTTGCCATCCAGAATCCAGATCTGCTGGTGGCGGACTATGGAAAAATGCTTGCCGAGGATGACGCGGTATCTCCCGGATTGGAATTCCTGGCGTACAGCGTGGTCTCCCGTTTGGGAGAGTATCGGCACGAGAACGATGAGATCACGCAGTACGTGAAGCTCTGCCTGGAGCGCATCCATGGGACACTCCATCGCGCTATCCGTGATGCCCTTTCCTACTCTATCGCCTTCGGATACTCCGTGACGGAATTCACGCTGACCCAGGAGGGCGGCCGATGGCTCCTCTCCTCCCTGTCTCCGTACTGGCCCGAGGGCTGCAAGTTCAAGGTGGGGAAGAAGGAGGACAACAGCATCGACGTGTTGTCCATCGAACAGAACACGGATGGCACCACCGTGGACATTCCACGCTACAAGGCCATCGTCCTTCGTCATGGGTCAAGCATCTCCCCCTACGGGAAGTCTCGGCTCAAGCTGTGCCATCGGTGGTGGAGGATCAAGGAACACGCTGCCCGGTGGTTTGCCATTGCCCTTGAGAAGTACACGCTCCCTCTCCTTTTGGGAAAGACCGAATCGCCAGACGAAATGGAGGAAGCCCTCGAAAACCTCGCGGCAAAGAGTTCCCTCGTGGTGAGCCCAGCTGACTCTGTGGAAACCCTGGATAGGGGCGCTGGGACTGCTGCCTTCGAGGCTGCCATCGCCTTCCTGAACCGTTCCATATACCGCTCCATGTTCCTGCCTCCTCTCCTGATTGAGGGCGAGGCCGGTGGGTCCTACAGTCTCGGGCGCGTGCACTACGGGATTTTCTCAGACGCCTGTACGTGGATGGCTGCCGAGCTGGCGGAGGAGTTGGTGGAACAGCTCTGGCGCCCCTTGATTGTGTGGAATTTCGGGGAGCAGAATTCCTATGGGGTAATCCCTCTCGTGGACAACCGCACGCCTGACGAACGCTCTGCCATGGCAAGCGTCTTTGCCTCTGCCATTTCCTCTGGCGTGCTCTTCCCAGAGGAGGATGGCGAATGGATGCGCGAGCAGTTGGGTTTCCCCAAAGCGAGCGGAGAGACAGGCCCTGGGTTTCGCGTGAATCTGCTCCCGTCGCGACTCGGAAGAGAGAGCAAGGGCAAGGAGGAGGGGGGAGTAGAGCTGGATGGAAAACTTGAGCCTACTGGCACGCCACATAAGAAAACCGATGGAGGAGGCGATGCTGGAAAAACGTCTGAACCACGTGATGCACGGGGAACAGATAATCCAGCGCCTGGCCCGGAAGGTTTACCGGCATAAGGGAATTGTCGATGAATGGGAGCTCGCAGCAAAGAGGTCGTTGACGACCCCGCGCGGAGCTCCCTTCGTGTTCCCCGAGATTTTCCTACAGGCGCTTCGACAACTCCTGCGGGAGAGCGTGGCCCAGGGGCTTTGGGCTCTCTGTCGCGAGGCGGTAGACCTTTCTGCTGGGGCCGCCCTTCCATCTCGGCTCTCGCGCATCAAGCGCCTAGGCGAAGGGGAAACGGAAGAGGACCTTGGCGCCTTGGGGGAGGCCCTTGTGGCGTACATCGACGGAGCGGAGATCCTGGCAATTCCCCTTGGAATTGGGACCATCGCCGCCAATGCGTTAAGGGAGATCCGTGCGCGGACAGAAAAACGGCTTTCGACCAACGATGCGATCGCAGAGGAAGAGGACGAGGAGGAGAGGGCGGCACCCCGGAAAGACTCCTCCACGAAGCTCCTGCCAGCCATGATCGCCATCAACGAGGCGCGTAGGTTTTTCCAGTACGGGCGAATCCTCGGGGCTGCTCGCTCCGCAAGAAACGGATATGGAGACGCTGTTCGCTTTGAGGCCATCATCGACGAGAGGACCACCGAGACATGCATGTCTTTGGATGGAGTAACTCTCCGCATTGACGATCAGCGGGTTGCCGATATCACTCCGCCACTGCACGTTAACTGCCGATCCACGCTGGCCATTGTCCCAGGGTACGAAGCGGATGCCTCCGCGATGGACAACGATTACGTGGACTCCTGCATCCGAAGCATCGACCAGGGGAAGGCTTCCTACGTAGAAGCCGCGCGCGCAGTGCATCGCGATGCGTTGTCTCTATATATGTAGCAAAGATTGAGGGAGGGTGTGATTCGGTTGCAGCGACACGCAAATTTGGTAGAAGCCTCTGTGTCTGTCCACAAGTGGGCAGACCTTTTGCTTCGTGGGGAGCTGATCTTGGAAGACGAGATCCGTGAGTTAGGGGCTCCGGAGGAGGTGTGCCAGGAGCTGAACGAAAAGGCCGCCAGCCTGTACACGCAGTATGGAATCGTCGGAGTTTTCGCAACGGAAGAGGACGACGACGAAGAGGAGGGATAGCGCATGAAATACTCGCTTCAAGGAGAGCTGCGCGGAGAAGGGGGGTTTGAGTTCTCTGAGGGGCCAGACCCCCAGATCTCCTACTGCATCCTACCCCACGCGGCGTTCTTTGATCGGAGATATGGCCACGTGGCCATTACTCCGGAAAAAACAAAAATGATGGCGGATAACTTCGACAAAGGTTATCCCCAGGGGTATAGGCCCCCGGTGAAGTTCGGACACGGCGGGGATGCTCCCTCTCCTGGCGTGATTAGCAATGCGCAAAGTCGCGGAGACGGGCTGTGGATCACGTTCTCCCTTGACGACGAGGCATTGGAGAGCGTCAAGAAGGGCCGCTTCCGGCACATGAGCGCCGAGTTTGTGGACGACTACATGGACAAAGGGTCTGGCCAAATGGTGGGGCCGGTCCTTGTCGGAGCAGCATTGACCAATGCCCCAGCCCATCCGAAGGCTGGGGTTTTCCGTTTCTCCGAGGAGGACGGCGCTTGGGAGTATTCGGATGGACCCGGCGACGCGGAAGCGTTGCAGGAGGGAGAAAAGACCAGCATGGACGAAAAGAAATTTGCTGACCTTCAGGCCCGGCTTGAAGAGCTTGAGCGTGGCATGGCGGCCAAGGAAAAGGCCCTTGCCGACGTGTCTGCCGTAGCGCAGGAACAGTCCGAAAAGGTGCGGCTCCTGTCGGACGAGGCTGCGCAGCTGCGCGGAGCTGTGGAGGACCGCACCAAGACGATCAATGCCCTCAAGCGAGAGCAGCGACGTGGAGAAATCCGCGCTTTCGCGGACGAGTGGAAGAGCCGTGGCATCCCTCCCGTGGTGATGGATCGGCTCGTGGCCTTCGTCGAACTGAACGACATGGCCGAGGTGAAGGCTCTGAGCGATGACGGTGGCACCGTCAGTGTGGACGTGCTGAAGGCCCTGAGCGATGTGTTTGCCGTTTTCCCGAAGGTCCCCATGGGCGCGCAGGGAAAACAGCCCTCGACGCAGAAGCTCTCCGAGGACGAAGACGCGCTGGTCGCCGGGATTGTTGCCCTGGCGAACGGCACTAGTGGGAAGTAGAGGTGGTAGGCATGGGAATTCCGCGAGTAGTGAAGGTTGGGCAGTCTGCGGTTCTTGATCCTCTCGTGCTGAGTGGTCCTCAAGGGACCTTCGAGCGAGTGGTCTCGATTGATAACAGCGGCGGCGGGACGGATCTTTCGGTCTTGCGCGGAGAGATCTTGGTACAACAGGCGGATGGAGACTTCATCCCTCTGACGTTGGCGACGCTGGCTGATGCCATCACGAACGCCACCACGCTCCCCGTGGTGGTCTTCTCCGAAGACGCCAATCTGACTGTGACTGCTGCGACCAAGGGCTCCGGCGTTGCTGTCTTCAAGGGCGTGGTGGACGCTTCCAAGCTCGTGCTGGGGGCGGTACCCCTCTCCGATTCCTCGATTACCGCCACCCAGCGTCTTCAGATTACCGCCCTGCTCCACGCCGGGGGCATCGATGCCACCGTGTCCGTGGGCTAGGCCCTAGTGTCTGTTTTGGAGGAGATATGGCATGAATGAACTTGATATGTTTACCCCGCGAGTACTCACGTCTGCCGTTGAGCTGATCAAGCCTGATCCTCGATATCTGACGGAGCTCTTCGCCAACGCGAACTCCCCTGTCCTGTCGCCTACGGAAGAGGTCCTCTTCGACGTCGTGACGGGGCGGTATGATCTCGCCCCTATGGGTTTCCCTGGAGACCCCGCTTCGGTGGCCAACTACTCTGAGAGCATCGAAACGAAGACCGTGGTGCCTCCGCAGATCCTCCTGGATCAGCCTATCAGCGCCCGAGACGTGAATCGTGCTCGCTCTGCTGGGCAGGCCATGATGGTTACCGGCAACGCTGCCGGAGCTTCTCTCGTGGTTCGCGCCTTCCAGGACATGGTCCAGCGAAAGCAGAAGAACCTGGTGAACTCCATTGAGCGCCGCGTGGAGTGGATGATCTCCAGGGTGCTGTCCACGGGGAAAATCGAGTACACCAACCCGCACACGGGGCGCAGAGTCGATATCGACTTCAGCGTGCCGAACGGGAACAAATTCACGGCGTCAGAGCTGTGGTCGGCCGACACCACGGACGTCTTCACGCAGCTCTACCAGTGGAGTCAGATGTTCGTGCGGCTGAATGGGATTTCTCCGACGACGTTCATCTGCGGCAGTAACGCAGCCACGGCCCTGCTGAAGAACAAGAGCATCCGCGACTGGCTGAAGACCACCCAGGGCTCCGTGATCAACTTCTCCCCGACCGTGGGCGACAACGGAGTGAATCGTCTTCTGACGGTGAGCAACGTGGGGACCATCGTGTCCTACGGGGCGGAGTACACGGATGGAGGATCGACGGGCAAGTACATTCCTGACGACTACTTGATCATCACGGTTCCCTCGGCGTACCGGTTCTACTACGGGGCCATCTCGGACTTCGATCTTGGAGACAACCCGCTCTTTATGGGCCGGTTTTTCTCGAAGCAGAAAACCTCCGAGGACGGCAAGACCCGTCATCTCTATGTCCAGAGCAACCCGCTTCCTGTTCTGGAAAAGAGTGCGGCGTTGATGATCATTAAGGTGGTATAGCCACCGATTGACTTCGAGGGGGTGCTTCGGCATCCCCTCATTTTTGCATATTGAGGTGGAGCCATGTATTGCTCCGTGTCAGACGTGGAGTCCGAGCTGTACCTTCCCGTGTTGAAACAGATGCAAACAGCGTGGGGTGCTGGGTACGAAACGGCGGTCCTTGCCCAAATCGAAACGGCGGAGTGCTACATCGATTCAATGCTGGCTGGGTCGTTCGAAACTCCCTTCAAGTTCCAGAGGCCAGAGGACATTCCTAAGGCTCTGCGCGTGTGCTGCCAGAAATTCGCCGCCTTCGGAATCGTGGCGCGGTTCTCCGAGAAGGAGGACATCGTGGCAGACAAGCGAGCGGATGCCGAAAGCATGTTGATGGCGTTCCTTTCGTCTGGGCGAATCCCTGGGATGCCTGATGACGGGAAGGGCGGGGATACGAAGGGGAAGATCCGATGGAAGTCTTCGCAAGAGGTTTTCACGGACAAGGAGTTTGAGAAATGGTGACCTCATCTAGCGGGATCAAGGAAACGACAGACCGCCTGCGAGGCTTGACGCGCAAAGAGCTCCTGGAGGCTGCCTGGCGCGAATGGGGGAACTACAAGGGCAAGAAGATCCAAGAGTATTTCGATACCGAGGCGGACCCACGGGGGAACCGGTGGCACGACCTTTCCCCGTACACGTGGGCAAGGAAGAAGAGCTCAAAAATCCTCACGGAGACCGGGGCGCTTCGGAAGTCTATTCGCTTCGAGCCCAAGGGCGGAGTTGTGTTCATCAAATCCGACATTGCCTACGCCAGGACACACAACTTTGGCAGCGCGGTGAAACACATTCCCCAGCGCGAGTTTGTGGGGTTCACCGAAGAGGATCGCAAGGTGGCGGAAGAGATCTTCCGGCGTGTCCTTCGGGAATCCTTCAGCGCGGGGAGCTTTGCTGTGAGGGAAAACAGATGAGCGCCGTCCCCTTCGAAAGTGCTGCCATGTTCCTCCTAGACGCGCTGGACAACTCTTCAGCATCCAGCATGTCCATGGACCTCTTCGGGCTCCCACTGAAATTCTCCCTGTCCATCCAGGACGCCAGTGTCCCCGGAGGGACCATTTCCCTGAGTTCCGGCGTTGTCGAAGAGCGAGTCACCCTTCACGGCGACGTGTCCTTTTCGGTGGACATTGGGCTCCCCGTGGTGGGAGAAAATGCCATGCTTATTTGCGCGAGGTTTGCAGGCACGGTCATCGAAGAGCTCCTGAGAGCTCCTCGCGCAAGGTCACATTATGTGAGGAATGCGAGCCTCGGCGGCATCCTTGAAAGAGGCACACCAACAGGAGCTGTCCCATTATGGGAAATCCGTTTAGGCGTGTCAGTATCCATGTGAGGAGAGTGCGCAATGGGAACGAACGTACGCAACCCGAATAGCATCCTGATGGGCACCGGCATTCTGTACGTCGGTGGAATGAACGTGGGGCAGCTGACCGGGGATGTGGTAGTGGACCTGGGCACCGAGGAATACAAGATCGAAGCTGGGTTCCCTCGGGCCACGATTAAGAAGTACATCATCAAGGAGCCCTCTACCATCTCTGCCGCCATGTTGGAGGTGGACCCTGCCGTTCTGGCAGTCCTCTTCCCTCGTTTCACGGCAGCATCTGAGGCATCTGGAACGGTTGTCGTGCCTACGGAACACGTGGGTGCGATCAGTTCTACGGCTTGGCGTGGGCTCACGCACCGGAACGTCCTGACGGCGGGCTTCTCGTTGTCCAAGGGAAGCGTCATCTCTGTGGCGGCGAATCCTGGGGATACCGTGGTAAACGTGGCGAACTCCTCGGGATTTACGGCGGGAGACTCGGTGACACTGGCCGGTGGTGGCAAAACCGAAACGAAGACAGTGGCCTCCGTCCAGGTTTCTGCCAAGACCATCACGATCAGCGCCGGGCTCACCAATGGGTATCCCCTTGGCGCCACGGTGTCAAATGGGACCGATGCGCTGACCATCACGACAGATTATCTGGTGAACCCCCTTGATGGGCAGGTTCTTCGCGTTGAGGGGAGTTCCGCCCTTCTTGAGGGTGACACCGTGGTGGCGTCGTATTCGTATACACAGCAGGCCAGCCGGTCTCTGTCTTTCGGTGGCAAGATCTCCTCGGAGAAATTCCCCATTGTCTTCGAACATGAGCGGGATGACGGGGTAAAGGTAGTCGTTGAGCTTTACAGCGGACAGCTCGCGGGGAATCTGGCAATCCCTTTCTCCGACGGCAAGGAAACGGTTGTGGGTGTTGTCATCGAAGGGACCGCCGATTCGAGTCGTGCCAAGGGCGATCAAATCGGGCGGATCTCGTGGGTAGGGTAGTTTAACAGAGGGGAG
>Ga0179946_1093671_pt1 | contig 12670 bp, 4 predicted proteins | sample AD_JPNNA4_sludge_FD_135924 | JGI IMG/M metagenome (GOLD analysis project Ga0179946, IMG submission 135924) | Metatranscriptome of active sludge microbial communities of municipal wastewater-treating anaerobic digesters from Japan -... | ecosystem: Engineered > Bioreactor > Anaerobic > Digestate... | reverse complement strand
TTTTAAATTAAATTCATTTAAGGAGTTCTCAATGAAGAGATCACTACAACTATTAACGTTAGTTTGTATTATCTTATTTACGGCAGTGATTGTTTACGCTGGTGATAAAGATAAATCAAACGATAATCCATTAAGGAAGAGTGAGCAAACTATTACGGGCCCATCAGCTCCTAATAATACTTCTTTTCCTGTTGGCGTTCCTGCTACAGCGCCGGCTATTTCCACTGGCTACTATTTTGTTGACAGTGACGATGGAGTCCCACTCTACTGGCGTCCAGTAAACGTAATTGAAGATACAAATGTCGATAGAGATTATTGGCGTCGTATATTACCTGGACCAAGAGTAAAAGACTCTATTTACTGGTATCAAAATAATTCTGAAGGTTTAAGATTCTTCAGAAATCCAGCTCTTCCCGGTGGTACAAGAAGTATGTTTTCACACGGAGTTGAAAATGCAACCGATTCGACTGACGATGCATTCGCCGGTCCTATTCCTATTAAATTTGACTTTTATTTTAATGGTATCCGTTACGATAGCTTTTATGTTTCTACTAATGGTGTTATTGCATTAACAAACAGAAGATATTTTTATGATGATAATGGAAACAGATATATACCAGACGGAGAAACAAGCTGCTACGACCCAATGAGTATGGATTGGTTCGTAAGAACTAGAACAGGCGATGGTCTTACTGACGCAACTCCAGATGATTTTGGATATAAAGTTGCTGTTTGCGGTAATGCCCCAAATACTGCTTTAGCTGGTATTAGGAAAAAAGGCGTTGGAACTGCAACAAATGGTTTAGCTTCATTTACTGCTAACCAAAAAGCAGCAGTTATTGCTCCTTTCTTTGGCGATTTGATGCTTTCTCAATACAATCCCAAAATTTATCAACCAGATGATTTTGGACAGGTTTGGTACAAACGTACCCCCGATGGTAACAAACTTATTATCTATATCAAAAACGCAGCAATGGTCAACACAATGAAAACAAAATATGGTGATTTTCCTGTTGACCCTTTAAATTTAGGATTTACTTATGATTTAAGACCAGATGACCCAAATTTTGTTGCTGCCTCTGCTCAGGTTGTTCTCGACAGAACTGATAGCAGTATTACTATAAATTATGACAAATTTCAGGGACAAGTTGCTTTTGCTCCCGATACAGTAGTACCAGCACAAACTCTATTCCTTTATAATACTACTGTCGGTGTTCGCGGATTTGCCCGACACGTTAATTTCGGACAAACTACCCCAGCAGTATATCCCTGGAGTACTGAATACGAGCAATATACTCATTATTTTAGTAATTTTCAGGATTCCTTAAATACTACATTCCCAAGAAGCAATCTTTCTGTAAGATTTAAGCAATGGCAAAATACTTTGAGAGTAACAAGTATTTCATTTAGAACAAGAAGTTCTTCTGCAAGTGCAAATCTTTGCTACTCACAGACAATTAATGCTGCAACTGCTTGGGAATATGAACTTCTTGCCGGACATCAGAGATTGGGACAACTTCAGCCAGTTGCTATTATTCAAAATTTAACGAATAATATTCAAGGTCCCCAAGGTGTGAATTATCAGGTCCAACAATTGAAATTCAAGGCAAGATTCAAAATTATCAATGAAGTTACAAGAAGAACTGTTTACGACAGAATGGTTAGTATTGATAGTTTAACTTTGGCTACTGCATTATTACCAGAGCAGGATTGCAATGGTGAGCCAAATGCACAGTATTGCTCTGCAACTGGAAGTCCAATCGCTTTTCCAGGAGCCGCACCGGGTTTAAACGGAATACCACCTTATGGATATGTTAAAGTAACATTTCCACCATTTGACCCAGACCCGAATCAGGCAAATCATATTGGTCGTTTGAGAGGTTTCTGTATAGCAGAACCGGTTAGTTCAGTAACCAATGAAGGACTTGGCGATGCCTGGCCCTTTGACGATACAACTTCAGTACGCTTTTTCGTAATGAAGCGTTTGAATGATTTTGGTGATGATGCTTCTCATTATCATATTGTTTTTGACGAAGAAACAAACAAATGGACTGCAGTGCCAAATGCTTTAAAATGGGTAAGCATCGGCTGCGAAGTAGTTGATGGCGATTCAGTATCTTATATTCCTTTACCGCCACAAGGATTATTCCCACCATCGAATTTTGTGGATTATAATATTACAGACCCTGATTTTTCTGTTGATACACTTTTAAATTCACCAACAATTATGATGAACCGCATAACTTTGGCTGGTAAAGAACCTGCTTCATTTAAAGGTGGAGACGAATTACGTTCATTCCCAATTGATATGCGTGGAAAGAAAAATTCAGTTCTTTCACTTTCAATCCAAAGAGCGAAGAAACAACCAGAATGGTCACGCGGCTGGGCAGACCAAATGTTAGTTGGTCCTGAGCACAGAGCAGTAACAAATGCAAGTCCTTATACTGTTTGGACTGATTATACTCGAAGCGCTACAAGAGGCGGCTCTGTAGCTATAAACTACGATGTAATTGATGTTGAATTTGCTCGTTCTTCAACTAATGGTATTGATAATATTACAAATTTAACTGCAGCAAATTGGCGCTATCACCCAAGAGCTGGTGGTACACCAGTTACTAATATGCCAGCTTATGAACTTTTTGGAGGCGGTGGTTATATGCGCGGTTTCGCTGAGAATAATAAAGATTCTGCATTAATTCCACCTACAGCTACTGTCTTAAATGGATTAAGGTTTGATATTTATGACGATGGTATTGATTTTGAATATAAAAGAATATTTATTCCTATTCCAGATACTTTCATTACAGCTTCTAGTGATGCTGCTATGAACTTCAGATTCAGAATAAATGTAACTGCTACTAATCATCAAAGAGTATCTCCTCCTTGTCCAACTTGTATTCCAGACGATGATGACCCATTCTTTGTTGATAACATAAGAATACTCCATCCACTTCAATATACAGACCTTGGTCTATCCAAAGTAGATATCGAATGGCCTTATACTGTTGTTCCTATAAGTCAAACAGGTGCTATTCCTATCAGAGTAAAAATAAACAACAATACAAGTATTGCAGCACCAACATTTTTAGTTAAAGTAAAAATCTTTAAACAAGGTGACCAAAACGATTCAACAAAGGCAATTTACTGTAGAACTGAGCAGCTCCCATTCCTATCTGGTTCTAGCGATATTGAAATTTATATGCCAAACTGGAATGCAAAAGCAGTTCAAATGGATACAACTGAAACCTATTTAATTGTTGCAAATTTAATTATGTTTAAACCAGATGGAACCAAAGGCGATATGGTTGCCAGCAACGATACCTGTAGATTTAAATTTACTTTAAGAACAAAAGACGTATTTGCTTACGATCCGGTTGACAATCCAACCAATGACGTTCCACATCCACTATTCAGTAATATTACAGGTAGAGGACTTAATACATTTGGTTATAGCTGGGGAGGCAGAGGAACATTAGCTAATACTGACCCTGGAATACCTTATGCAGGTAGTTTCAGTGATATTTATGATGAAGTTAACCAAGGTTGTGGAGCAACAAGAGGAAACGGTTCCGGTCAAATAGGTGTTAAATTTACTTTATTGCAAGCTGATACAATTAAAGGTTATCAGGCACTCTTTGCAAATTTGAACCAGGCACCAGATTATATCGCATTCTCCACATATAAAGACCAAAACGGACAGCCCGGCGATTTAGTTCCAAATTCCTATATGCTTCGTGAACGTGGTATTGGAGACGGACAAAATGGCGAAATGAGATTCAATCAATATGTAACATATCATTTAGAACAACCTGTGATTTTAAATGAAGGTACTTATTGGGTAATCATTTCTCAGCTTGGACAAACAGGCCTTGAACTCGGTGCTTCAAAATCTCGTATGGGATTAAGAACTACGAGTATTTACAAGCCAGTTCCAACAGGAAATGTAACTCCTGTTGGTGCTTCCGGCTACAATTTGATGGTTGACAAAGCATTCCGCAAAAAGAATGCAAGTGGCTTTATGATTAATGAAAATTACTTCATTTATGAAAACTCAATGGGAAGCGGCTCATGGTCTCAATTTATGCCAACTGTAGGTAATCCGGGATATGCCCACTTACATCACTTTGGTATTTCACCGATTGACAAAAGTACTGCTACACTCACAAGAGGCACTTGGATTCCTATGCTGCGTCCATACTTCGGATTTAGACAATATGTAAGCTCTTATGAATATAATCCTTGCAGTGATGATGTTATTCCAGTTTCTCTGGTTTATTTCGACGGTCAAATCCGAAAACAAGCCGTAGAACTTTATTGGGAAACAACCTCAGAAATAAACAATTCCGGATTCCAAGTCGAAAAGAATGTTTACAATGAAAATCAATCAGAAGATTGGAAGCAAATCGGTTTTGTCAAAGGTGCTGGAACTTCCAACTCAACAAATCGTTACAATTTTATTGACCAGGACGTTACTGCTAACAATACATATCAATACCGCTTAAGACAAGTGGATAAAGATGGTGTTGTTTCCTGCGAAAATTATTCTAAAGTCATTACTTTACATTATGATAATATTGAAGACGTAATTTTAGAACAAAATCAACCAAATCCATTTAGTGTTGATACTAAAATTAAATTCAGAATTCCTGAAAAGAACAGAGTAATTCTAGAAATAGTTGATATTTTTGGTAATAATGTAAAAACCTTGGTCAATACAGAATTAGCTCCTAACAGATATGAATATATTTGGGACGGGTTCAATTCTAACGGTGAAATAATGTCCACCGGCACTTATATTTACAGATTAAAAGTAGGCGATAGTGTTTATTCCGGTAAAATGTCGTTTATTAGATAAAATGTATAATTATGAATAAATAACGATAGCCCCACCATGGATTTAATAAAAAATGCGAGTGTGGGGCTATTGTAAATAATGTGTGAAAGATTAGACATCAGTGTAAAAGAAAATATATTTTGTCATTCTGAACCCCAAAATGAAGGAAGACCTTTATTATAATGGATATGATATCTGTTTTACCCTGTCATTCCGAAACGAAGTGAGGAATCTCAAAATCTGTGGTGCAATGACTTGTGAGATTTCTCACTTCGTTTCGAAATGACAATCAAAAGTAACGATGTCATTGGTAGCGTAGCGAAGAATCCAGAAAAATATCTCTTAATCACTATTCTCTGGATTCTTCATTTCGTTCAGAATGACAGTCAAAATATCTGTATTGAATATATATTTTCTGAGTGAAAAGTGGACTATAAAGAGACAAATGAAAAAAAAATAAAAAAAATTAAAAAAAATTCAAAAATTTTTGAGACAATTTTTAATTTTTTGTGTTTTTATATTTAGAGAGAATGTAATTTTAAAAAAACATAAATGGAGAAAAAAATAATGAAAAAATTATTTCTACTACTCTCATCAATAGCTTTAATAATAATTTTATCTGGAGATTTAATTTCTGCTGATAAAGTAAAAGGAGGCACCGATGAGCTATTAAGGAGAAGTTTACTGGTTGACCCTAATGGATTAACAAGTTTTCCTGCTCCTTTTACTGCGAATAATAATCCGGTAACTGCACCTGCTATTTCCACCGGTTACTATTTCGTTGACAGTGATGATGAAGCTGCTGATATGTGGCGTCCTAATCCGGAAATAGTTGATACAAATTATGAAAGAAATCTTTGGAAAAGAATAGTAGTTGGTCCAAGAATCATTGACTCTAATTTCTGGACACAATTTCCTGATGAAGGTCTAAGATTCTTCCGTAATCCAGCTTATCCAACAGGAACAAGAAGCTATTTTTCACACGGAGTTTTAAATGCAACTGACTCAACTGACGATGCTATTGCTGGTCCTATTCCAATCGGATTTAGCTTCTATTTCAATGGTATCCGTTATGACAGCTTTTATGTATCTACGAATGGTATAATTGCTCTTACTAACAGAAGATATTTTTATGATGGAAACGGAAACAGAGCAATTCCGGATGGAAATACTGATTGCTACGACCCAATGAGTATGGATTGGTTTGATAATACACGTCCAAGAGTTGGTAATGGACTAGCTGACCCGGTTCCAGATGATTTCGGTTACCAGTATTCTGTTTTAGGAAATGCTAAGACTACTCCACAAGCTGGTATAAGAAAACGCGGAGGACTTTTAACAACATTACCTGCAGCACAGAAAGCAGCTGTAATTGCACCTTTCTTTGCAGATATGCATCTTTCTCAGTCCAGAAGTAACGGACAACCAGATGACTTCGGTCAGGTGTGGTTCAAACGAACTGTTGCTGCCGATAAATTGATTATTTATTTTGTTAATTGTGCTCCTAAAGGACAATTGGCAACAAGTAGAGGTGGAATAAATGCTCAAATGAATTTAAGACCTGGCGACGCCAATTTCATTGCTGCTAATGCTCAAGTCGTATTAAACCGTTTGGATAGTAGCGTTACTATAAATATGGGAGTTTTACGTGGCTCAGTAATTATTAATTCAAATAATATCGGTTTACCTGAAATACTTCGCTATAACACTACTCTTGGGGTTCGCGGCTTTGCCCGTCACGTAAACTACAATCAGGACACTCCCGCTCAATATCCATGGGCTGCTGAATATGAGCAATCAACCCATTACTATAGCAATTTACAGAATCCTAATTTTACTTATCCTCACAATTATCTTTCCATTAGATTTAAGCAATGGAAAAATACTTTAAGAGTAGTTAGCATTGCTTACAGAGTAAGACCACAAAATGCTAGTGCAAACCTTTGCTACTCTGTAAACGTAACTGACCAACAAGCTCAGGATTACGAAATATTAGCTGGTGACCAAAGATTAGGTTCAATTCAACCAGTTGCTCTAATTCAAAATTTAAGCAATGATATTCAAGGTCCACAAGGCGTCAATTACCAAGTCCAGGAACTTAAATTTAAAGCAAGATTTAGAATTATTAATGAAGCAACAAAGAAAATCATTTATAACAGATTGTTAGATGTTGATAGTATTAGCTTGGCATTACCAGTTTCTACTGCAAAAGATTGCGATGGCGACCCTTATGTAAGATTTACCAATGCAACCGGAGCTAATCAAACATTCCCCGGAACAAAAAGCTATAATGGTATTCCACCTTATGGCTATGCAAAAGTATTCTTTTCACCATTTGACCCAAATCCAGATATTATTAATCAAATTGGTCGCTTAAAAGCATATATTATTTCAGAACCAATTGACCCGGTAACAAATGATAGATTTAAAGACGAATGGCCATTTGACGATACAACAAATTTAAAAATATTTGTTATGCGCCGCCTGACAGAATTTCAAGATGATGTTACGAGATTCCATATAGTCGATAGAATACCTATGCCATCAACACTAAAATGGGTAAACGTTGAAGCAGAAGCTGCACACGGAGACGATTTGTCATACTTCCCGCTTCCACCAAGAGGTGAGTTTAAAGCAACAAACAATCCGGACTTCGAATTTGACGACCCAGATTTCACAACATGGAGATTACGTTCACCTGTTATAAGAATGAATCGTATAACATTACAAGGTGCTGAGCCACCACTTGCTCCGAACACTCCAGATGGCGATGAACTTCGTTCATTCCCAATTGACTTAACTCAAAAGCATAATTCAGTTCTTTCACTTTCTTTCCAAAGAGGTGTGAAAATGAATGATTGGCCAAGAGGTTGGAACAATAACCAATTGATTGGTCCTGAACCAAGAACGATAATCAATGCTAATCCTTATTTAGTATGGCGTGATTATAATAATGCTGCAACTTTATTTACAGATTCTATAGACGTAGAATTTGCACAACCAAGTCCGGACGGAGTGCAATATATTACAAATATTCCAGCAGCCCGTTGGAGAATTTTACCACGAAGAAGTTGGACAAATACAATTACTAATAGAGCAGCTTATACTTTATACGGATCAAATGGCGCTTTACGCGGTTTCTTAGAAACTGATAAAGACTCATCATTGGCTTATCCGGTATATTCATCTACAGTAAGGCAACTTAATGGCTTAAGACCAGACATATATGATGATGGTTTTGATTTTGATTATAAGAAGGTATTTTTACCAATTCCAGACGCTTATATTAATTCTGCTTATAATGGAGCAAAAAATTTCAGATTCCGTCTTAAAGTTGGTGCTACAGAGCATAAATTGAGAACTGGTTGCGTTACTTGTATTCCAGATGATTTTGATGACTTTCTGATTGATAATGTTCGTATATTAAGAGCTGAAACCTTTACAGACTTAGAAATGGTGAAAGTTGAACCCGTTTGGCCATATACTTCTGCTCCAATAAGTCAGGCAAATAATATTCCAATTAAGGTAAAAGTTGCTAATAATACACACTTAAACGCTGCAACATTTTTAGTTAAAGTTAAAGTGTTCAGAAGAGGTGAAGAAGGAAATCCAGCAAATGCATTGTATTGCCGTATTGAGCAATTCCCGTTCCTTTTCCCACTATCGGAAACAGAGGTTATGATGCCTAACTTTGATGCTAAATCTGTCCAAACAGTTCCAGAACAGGAATACAGAATAGTTGCAAACGTTATGATGATTAAACCCAATGGCTCTTATGGCGATATTGTTATTAGCAATGATACAACTTATACAGATTTTAGACTAAAAACAGGTATTATATTGCAAAATGAAGATTATACTCGTGATACTTTATCAGTATTTTCTTATGACCCAGCTCAGGACCCAAGAAATGACGTTCCAGACGGTAATTTCTCCGGTATCTCAAATAAAGGATTGAACTTATTTGGTTATGCAAGAGGAGGAACAGGTACAATTTCAGCTTATAATGGTGATTATGATGAAATCACTTATGGAACAGGCGAATTAGCTGGTAGCGGTGCAGGACAGTTTGCAGTAAGATTTACTTTATTAAGTGCAGATACCTTAAAAGGATACCATGCATTCTTTGCTGCAATGAATAGCTCGCCAGACCCAATATCATTTGCAATATATACTGGTGCTAATAAACCAGAAGTTATGGTTCCTGGTACTGAAACTTTCAAGTTACGTGGCTGGGGTTATAATAACGAATGGCCAGTTTACAATAAATATACATTATATTTTCTTGATGAACCTGTTATTCTCCCTGCCGGTGATTATTGGGTTACTGTTGGACAATTACGTGGTACCGGTATAGAACTTGGTGCCTCGAAAACCAGAATGGGTATGAGAACTACAAGCGTTTATAAACCATTACCACTAAGTTCAACTTCAGAACTTGGACAACAAGGTTATCACTTACTTATAGATAAGAAATTTAGAGATAAAAATTCTGATGGTAACTTAGTAAATAAGAACTTGTTTGCCTGGGAAAATTCAAGAGGAAGTGGAGTATGGAATATATTTACTCCAACAGTAGGTAATCCGGGTTATGCTCATCTTGACCATTACGGATTTTCACCAATTGATTATTCTACTGCCACTCTTTCCAGAGGTTCCTGGATACCAATGCTTCGTCCATATTTTGGTAAGAATTTGAATTATGTAAAGAATCCGGAATATAATCCTTGCTTAGATGACATTATTCCTGTTACTTTAGTTCAATTCAATGGTATAGCCAGAAAACAAGGTATTGAAATTTATTGGGAAACATCTTCCGAAGTAAATAATGCCGGTTTCTTTGTAGAAAAGAACGTTTTAGCAAATGAAGATAATAAAGATTGGAAGAACATTGGTTTCGTAAAAGGTGCCGGAAATTCTAATTCTACTAATTATTATAACTTCATAGACAAAGATGTTAAAGTAAATACTACATATCAATATCGCTTAAGACAAATTGATAAAGATGGTGTTATTTCCTGCGAAAATTACTCAAAGGTTATTACTTTGAAATATAATGATACAAATGACGGAATAGTGCTTGAACAAAATCAACCTAATCCATTCACTAATACAACAAATATTAAATTTAATACAATTGATAATAAGCAAGTCATTCTTGAGGTTCTAGATATTTATGGAAGTGTAGTAAAATCATTAGTTAATAGTGAATTACAAGCAGGAAACCATAATTACATTTGGGACGGAACAAATTCAAGAGGCGAGTTGGTAACTTCCGGAACATATATTTATCGCTTAAAAGTAGGCGATGAAGTATTAACAGGAAAAATGTCTTTTGTTAGATAATATTTATTAATCACATTAAATAATCATAGGGGCTGCTAAGAAATTATTAGCCCCTATTTTAATTATACGGAGTTTATATGATTGAAATTCGTGAATTAAATGAAAAAATACAAAAAGAAAGCGAATTTGTTGATATCTTGCTTTTAGAAATGGGCAAAGTCATCGTTGGACAAAAGAAGATGATTGAGAGAATGCTAATTGGTTTGCTTTGCAATGGTCATATCTTGCTCGAAGGTGTTCCCGGACTCGCTAAAACATTAGCGATTAAAACATTATCCGCTGCAATTGATGCCCAGTATAGCCGTATTCAGTTTACTCCAGACCTTTTACCGGCTGATTTAATTGGAACGATGATTTATAATCAAAGGAAAGAAGAGTTCGCCGTTCGGAAAGGTCCAATATTTGCAAATTTTATTCTTGCTGACGAAATTAACCGCTCGCCTGCTAAAGTTCAAAGTGCTTTACTTGAAGCAATGCAGGAAAGACAAGTTACTATCGGTGACCAAACATTCAAATTAGACGAGCCGTTTCTTGTTATGGCTACTCAAAATCCAATAGAGCAGGAAGGGACATATCCGCTGCCAGAAGCTCAGGTAGATAGGTTTATGCTTAAGCTAGTTATTAAATATCCAACACGTGAGGAAGAAGTTCAGATTTTAAGAGAAAATATTTCCGATACTTTTCCAAAGCCAAACAAAGTTCTTACTCCTGTAGATATTTTAAAAGCTCGTAATTTGGTGAAAATGGTTTATATGGATGAAAAAATTGAGCAATACATATTAGACATAATTTTTGCTACACGTTATCCGCAGGAATTCAAATTAGAAAAACTGCAACAATTTATTTCTTTCGGTGCTTCTCCCCGTGGTTCTATTTTTCTTGCTCTTGCTGCAAAGGGATATGCTTTTATTAAAAGACGTGGGTATGTTATTCCGGAAGATATTAGGGCAGTATGTCATGATGTCCTTCGACATAGAATCGGCCTTACTTATGAAGCTGAAGCTGAAAACATAACAACAGAAGACATTATTAACGAAATATTGAACAATATTGAAGTTCCGTAATGGATACAAAAGAATTAATAAAAAAAGTTCGTAAAATAGAAATCAGAACACGTGGTTTATCTAAGCATATTTTTTCCGGTGAATACCATAGTGCTTTCAAAGGAAGAGGTATTGCTTTCAGTGAGGTTCGTGAGTATAATTTTGGCGATGATATCAGAAGCATCGACTGGAACGTAACAGCCCGCTTAAATCACCCATTTATCAAAGTATTCGACGAAGAGCGCGAGCTTACCGTTATTATTCTTGTTGATTTGAGCAATTCTGGAATGTTTGGAACGAAAAATCAATTTAAAAAAGAGCTTATTGTTGAAATATGCTCTGTTCTTGCTTTTTCAGCAATGCTTAATAATGATAAGGTCGGAGTTGTTTTTTTTACAAATAAAATTGAGAAATTTATTCCTCCCAAAAAAGGTAAGTCTCATATTTTGCGTATTATTCACGAACTTATTAATTTTGAACCACAAGAACAAAGAACGGATTTGACTGAGCCATTGCGTTTTCTTTTCAATGCAATCAAAAAGAGAAGTATTGTGTTTATCCTTTCTGATTTTCTTGCTAATGACTTTGCAGAACCATTGAAAATCACAAATAAAAAACACGATACTGTTGCAATCCAGATTTATGACCAAAGAGAAGGAGAACTGCCAGACATCGGGCTGCTTTATGCTCAAGATTCAGAAACTGGTAAATCATCTTTAATTGATACTTCAAGGAAAGCCGTTAGAAATCAATACAGGAACTGGTGGTTTGATAGGCAGCAATACCTTAATACAACTTTTAAAAAGTGCAATGTGGACGTTATTAAAATTAAAACTGACGAACCTTACGTTGCTCCTTTGATGAATTTTTTCAAGAAAAGGGGAAGCAGAAGATAAAAATACAAAGCCATCTGATTAAAAGATGGCTTTTTGATATAAATTCTATTATAAAATGACATAAATAATATGAACTGTCATTCTGACGTATGTCAGAATCCATCTTAAAAAATGTTTTAAACGTCATTAGTTATTTGTTATTAGTCATTTATATTCTTACTAATGACCAATAACCAATAACTAATGACTAATGACTATTAAAATATTTTTGCTAACTGCGAAATCATTTTTTACGATACAAATCTCCTAACTCCTTTATTTTCGTTATGGGGGCAGGAGTTCTGACAATATTTATGTGTTCAAGCACTATTTATTTTCAGTATTATATTATCTAACTATAACAAAACTCTTTGTAATTCTCTCTGTTGGGTTTGTTATAAAACAATTATATAAGCCATTTGGTAAATCATCAGTAAAAATTGTAATTTTATTTTGTCTTTCTACATTACTTTGTTCAATTCTTTTTACTTCAACTCCAAGAGAATTGAAAATAGAAATTGAATTTAAATTGTGAGTATTAGGAAAGAATAAAGTAATTTCATTTAAAGCAG
>Ga0179946_1016722_pt1 | contig 12719 bp, 19 predicted proteins | sample AD_JPNNA4_sludge_FD_135924 | JGI IMG/M metagenome (GOLD analysis project Ga0179946, IMG submission 135924) | Metatranscriptome of active sludge microbial communities of municipal wastewater-treating anaerobic digesters from Japan -... | ecosystem: Engineered > Bioreactor > Anaerobic > Digestate... | reverse complement strand
CGTTCCCTGTTCGGTCCGTAGGAAAGAAACAGGCGTATGGATGCAAAGGGTTTTTTCGGATCGTTGATGACCTTGTAGTTCCGTATGTACCCTTCGTCCTTCAACAATTTCGCGATGCCGAGCTTTATCCGGCTTAACGGGATATCGACACTCTCGTGATATACCATATTTGCATTCCGGATTCTTGTCAGCATGTCCGCTATAGGATCAGTCATATACATGCAGTGGACCCCCTTCCGACCTCACGCGTCTACCAGCTCGACTTCACGACGCCGGGGATTTTCCCCTCCCGCGCGAGCTTGCGGAAGCAGCACCGGCACATGTTGAAGCGACGGATAAACGCATGAACGCGTCCGCAGAGCGGACAACGGTTGTGCTTTCGTACCTTGTACTTCGGGGGCTGAGTCGCTTTGTATTCCATCGCCTTTCTCGCCATGCGTCTTTCCTCCCTAGCGGTTGAAGGGCATGCCCATGTTCTTGAGGAGGGCGTGCGCTTCCTGGTCGGTTTTCGCGGTCGTCACGATAGCGACGTTCATCCCACGAGGCCGTATGACCTTGTCGTAATTGATCTCCGGGAAAATCAACTGCTCCCGCAGACCGAGATTGTAGTTTCCGCGTCCGTCAAAGCCTCGCGCGGAAACACCCTGAAAGTCCTTGATGCTCGGCAGTGCAAGCGTGATGAGACGATCAAGGAATTCCCACATCCGACGCCCGCGAAGAGTCACCATGCATCCGACCGGGAGCCCCTCGCGGAGCTTGAAGCCGGCTATGGACTTCTTCGAACGGCGCAACAGCGGTTGCTGACCCGAAATCGAACGCAACTCAGCAATTGCGACGTCCATAAACTTGATATCCGTTTTCGCTTCGCCCGCCCCGATATTGACGACGACCTTGTCGATCTTCGGGACTTCCATCATGTTTTTGTAGCCGAATTCCTTCTCAAGGCGGCCGGCGATCTCGGATCGATACTTTTCAAACAAGCGTGGAATCATTCTTTTGCGCCTCCCCGAGTTACGCCTGATCGATAATTTCTTTGCATTGCTTGCAAATGCGCACTTTCTTGCCGCTCTCCAGGAAAGCGTGGCCGACACGCGTCGCCTTACCGCAGGAGGGACACACAAGCATCACCTTCGATGCATAAATCGGCGCTTCCTGCTTCACGATTCCTGCCTGCGGATTTTTCTGGCTCGGACGAATGTGCTTCGTCACCATGTTGACGCCTTCGATGAGTATCGTATCCCTGCTCGGGTTACGGCTCAGAATCTTCCCTTCTTTTCCCTTGTCCTTGCCGGAGATGACCTTTACGCGGTCACCTTTCTTTATCCTCATAGACATTCCCCGGTCCTCCTTAGACGACCTCTGGGGCGAGAGACAGGATCCGCATATACTTCTTCGCCCGCAGTTCACGGCCGACAGGGCCAAAAATTCGCGTGCCCTTGGGATCGCCGTTGTTGTCGATAATCACTGCTGCGTTGTCATCGAATCGCACGTACGAACCGTCCTGACGACGGATTTCTTTCTTCGTGCGGACGATGACAGCCTTTACAACCTGTCCCTTGGGAATTGTGCTGTTCGGAATGGCTTCCCGGACAGACGCGACTATGACATCCCCTATGGAACCGTATTTTCTTCTGCTTCCACCGAGCACCTGGATGCAGAAGATTTTTTTCGCGCCGGAGTTATCCGCCACATTCAGCACCGTCGTTAGCTGTATCATACCTAGGCCTCCGCAGAATCTTCAACGACACCGTCGAAGACAGGCGCCTTCCGCACGATCTCAAGAAGTTCCCATCGTTTGGTCCTGCTCATCGGACGCGTCTCTCCGATAGAGACCGTATCTCCGATACGACTGACATTGTTCTCATCATGCGCGACGTAGCTCTTCGCCTTGATGATCTTCTTTCCGTACAACGGATGCCTGTCGTGCCTTGTGACACGAACCACAATGGTCTTTTCCATTTTGTTGCTGACGACTATACCGACTCGAATCTTCCGGTGGGGTGTTCTCTCGTCCATCGGTCCTACCTCCCTCGCCCGCCAGAAGACGGGGTCATTCCGCCGGCAGGAATACTCGTTCCTTGCTGCTTTTCCCGTACAACCGTCAGAATGCGTGCGATCGTCTTTCTTACGGCGCTGATACGGCTTGTGTTCTTCAGCTGGCCCACCGCGTTCTGGAACCGCAGGTTGAAAAGCTCCTCCTTGTATTGACGGTGCTTTTCCTGAAGTTCATCAATGGTCAGTTCATGCAGATTCTTCGTATCCATCGTCATTCACCACCGACACCCTCACGGGCGACTATTCTGACTTTTATCGGAAGCTTGTGCGCGGCGGTCCGGAAAGCATCCTCGACGACATCTTTCGAAACTCCGGCGATTTCAAACATGACCCGGCCCCGTTTCACAGGTGCGACCCACCACTCCGGGCTGCCCTTTCCCTTTCCCATTCTCGTTTCGAGAGGTTTCTTGGTGAAAGGAACATCGGGGAAGATCCGAATCCAGATCTTGCCGCCCTTCTTCATTTTCCGGGAGATCGCAACGCGCGAGGCTTCAATCTGTCGCGCGGTAATCCATCCGCACTGAAGCGCCTGAAGTCCCCAATCTCCGAAACTGACTGTCTGGCCTCCCTTGGTTCGCCCCTTGAGGGGAGCCCTGTAGGGTTTGCGGTATTTTACCCGCTTCGGCATCAACATAGTACCTTACCCCCTCGCTCTTCTTCCCATCCTGGGGGAAACTGGACGCTCATGTTCCTTGTCGCGGAATATCCACACTTTTACGCCGATAACGCCGTACATCGTCTTCGCTTCATAAAAACCGTAATCTATATCGGCACGAAGCGTCGAAAGCGGCAATCTGCCTTCGTTGTACCACTCCGAACGGGCGATTTCAGCGCCGCCGAGGCGTCCGGAACATTGAATCTTTATTCCCTTTGCGCCGGCTTTCATAGCCCGGAAGATGGACTGTTTCATCGCTCTCCGGAAACTCACGCGACGCTCGAGTGCGGAAGAAACGCCTTCAGCGACAAGCTGCGATTCAACGTCCGGGTTCTTGATTTCCTGAACGTTGATCATGACCTTCGCACCCGAGAGCTTCTGCAACTCTTCCTTTACAACCTGAATCTCTGTGCCGCCCTTGCCGATTACGACACCAGGCCGGGAGGTCCAAACAGTAAAGCGAATTACGTTGCCTATCCGCTCGATCTCAATCCTGGAAATACCGGCGCTGTTCCATTTCTTTCGAATCCACTCACGAAGTCTGAGATCCTCATGGAGGTTCTTGGCGTAGTCCTTTTTATTGGAGTACCATTTGGACTCCCACTCGCTCATGATGCCGAGCCTGTACCCTACGGGATGTACCTTCTGTCCCATGAGCAATCCTCCTTAACGTTCCGCTACAACGACGGTGATATGGCTCGTCCTGTGGCGAAACGGATGGGCCCTTCCCATCGAGACGGGGCGGAATCTTTTCATCACCGGACCATTGTCCGCCATCGCAGCGACAACCTTGAGCTTGTCAGTATCCATTCCAAAATTATGCTCTGCGTTCGCGACGGCGCTCTGGAGCACCTTCCCAACGAGTCGAGCGGGTTTCTGCGGACAGTAGCGAAGCGCCATCAGCGCGTCGCCGACCTTTTTTCCCCGAATAAGCTCAAGGACCCTGCGGACCTTGATGGGGGATACCCGAACTTGTCGGGCCAATGCTTTGGCTTCCATGTTCATACCCCCTACCGAACCTTGGAAGAGCGTTCCTGCCCGGCATGTCCTCCGAATTTGCGCGTCGGAGCGAATTCACCGAGTTTATGCCCTATCATGTTTTCGTTAATGTAGATCGGAATGTGGACCTTCCCGTTATGAACGGCTATCGTGTGGCCGATCATTGCAGGAACCACCGTGGAACTCCTCGACCAGGTCTTGAGGACCTTTTTCGCGCCGGAGTCATTCATTTCCTCGACGCGACGCAGGAGTTTCCGGTCGATATAGGGCCCCTTTTTTGCAGAACGAGCCATCTTCGTCCCTCCTCAAGCCTTATTTCTCATACCGACGCCGAACAATCATCCGGTCCATCGGCTTGGATTTGCGTGTCCTGTATCCCTTCGCGAGCGTACCCCAAGGCGACATGGGGTGCTTGTTTCCCTTGCTCTTGCCTTCACCGCCGCCCATAGGGTGATCGCACGGATTCATGACCATTCCGCGAACTTCGGGACGTTTTCCGAGCCAACGGGTCTTTCCGGCTTTCCCGAACTTTTCGTTTTCATGCTCTTCATTTCCGACCTGCCCGATCGTCGCCATACATTCGACAAGCGCAAGGCGAAGTTCGCCGCTCGGCATACGTATGTACGCGTATTTCCCCTCTTTCGCCATGAGCTGCGCACCCACTCCGGCAGCGCGGACAAGCTTCCCGCCCCTGCCGGGTTGCAGTTCGATGTTGTGAATCATCGTACCGACAGGAATATCCTTCATCTTCATCGCGTTCCCGGGGCGAATATCAGCCTCTGCTCCTGCAAGTATCCTGTCTCCCACTTTAATTCCGGAAGGAGCCAGGATATATCTTTTCTCGCCATCGACATACGTGACAAGAGCAATCCTGCAGGTTCTGTTCGGATCGTACTCGATCGTCGAAACGATGCCCGGAACTCCGAGTTTATCCCGTTTGAAATCGATGACACGGTAAAGTCTCCGTCCGCCGCCGCCAAGGTGGCGCATCGTAATTCTCCCGGTATTGTTTCGACCGCCGCTGTTCTTGAGGGCGACGAGCAATGAACGCTCCGGAGCGACCTTTGAAAGATCCGAATTATCCTGGATGGACATGAAACGTCGTCCAGGTGTATAGGCCTTGAATTGTTTCATCGGCATTTTTCAGTCTCCTCCTTGCCCGCTAAACGCTCGCGCCTTCAAAAAATTCGATTCTCTGACCTTCAGCCAGCGTTACGATCGCCTTTTTCCATGAACGGGAAAGTCCGCGGAACGCACCCATGCGTTTCGGCTTCGGATGAACGTTTATGACGTGGACATCGGTCACTTTTACCTTGAAAATCTCTTCGACCGCTTCCCTGATGCGAATTTTGTTCACCTGGCGATGAACCTCGAACGTGTACTTGTTATGCTCCATCATTCTGCTGGATTTCTCCGTTATGATGGGACGTACGATGATATCATGCGAAAGCAGATTCATCGGCTGTACACCTCCTCGAGGCATGCTACGGCTTCCGGCGTAACAATGAGTTCTTTTGCGTTCATAAGATCGTAAACATTGATGTTGCCGACATTGAGAACCTTGGCTCCCTGTATATTCCTTGTTGACTTCGCCACCGCCATATTCGGCGATCCAACGAGAACAAGGGGTTTCTTCGCGTCGATAGACTTCAGAAAAGCAGTCATCGACTTTGTCGAAGGCTTCTCAAGAGGAAACTCGTTGATGATCGTAAACAGGTCATCGCGAACCTTGAGAGAAAGAGCGGAGCGTATTGCAAGAGCCCGGACTTTCTTGTTGACCTTCTGACGGAAATCCCGCGGCTTCGGGGGGTGACTCACTCCGCCGTGAATCCAGAGCGGCGAACGGGTGCTTCCGTGTCGCGCGCGTCCTGTGTGCTTCTGTCGCCACGGCTTCTTTCCGCCTCCGCTGACCTCGCCTTTGCCCTTTGCCGCCTGCGTGCCCAAACGTCGATTCGCAAGCTGGGCGAGAACGACCTGGTGCATGGCGGGGACGTGAATCGGCGCGCCGAACACGGCATCGGTCAGAGAAAATTCACCGACCTCTTCCCCATTGAAGTTGATCATTTTAACCGTCGGCATTGATGCAGCCCTCCTTCCGTCCCTGCCTAGTTCTTCTTGTACACTGTGACGAGAGAATTCTTCGCCCCAGGTACAGCGCCTTTAACGAGCAGGAGATTGTTATCGGAATCTATCCCCACGACCGTCAGGTTCTTCACGGTCACTCTCTCGTTACCCATGTTGCTGGGCATCCTTTTTCCCTTCATGACTTTGCCCGGATAGCTGTTGCATCCGGAAGAGCCGGCGCGTCTGTGCGTGACGGACACACCGTGGGAGGCTTGCTGTCCGCCGAAATGATACTTCTTGACGACGCCGGCGAACCCCTTCCCTTTGCTGGTTCCTGTTACATGAACCGGCTCTCCGACTTCGAACATCGTAACGTTGATTTCCTGTCCGACCGAAAAGCCTTCCGATGAAGAAACGCGAAACTCGCGCAGTGTCTTCGTCGGTTCAACATTCGCTTTCGTAAAGAGGCCCTTGAGGGGCTTCGTTACGTTTTGGGGCTTCACCTCGCCGAATCCAAGGAGAACGGCTTCATAGCCATTCTTCTCATTGGATCGAAGGTCGACCACGGGGCAGGGACCCGCCTGAATCACCGTCACGGGGACGGCTTTTCCTTCTTCCGTATAGACCTGGGTCATGCCCAATTTTCGCCCCAGTATTCCAATGGTCATTGTTTCCCTCTCCTTTCAGCTCAGAGCTTCCTACAACTTGATCTGGATATCCACTCCAGAAGGAAGGTTCAGCTGCATAAGCGCATCCATCGTCTTCTGCGTCGGATTGATGATGTCGATGAGGCGCTTATGAGTCCGCATTTCAAACTGCTCCCGCGCGTCCTTGTCCTTATGAGGAGATTTCAGGACAGTCAACTTATTGATTTCCGTCGGGAGCGGAATCGGCCCGGAAACCTTCGCTCCGCTCCGTTCCGCTGTTTCAGCTATCTGTGACGCGGAACTGTCGAGCACGCGATGGTCGAAAGCCTTGAGACGAATCCGGATCTTCTTCGCCATACCGGACCACTCCTATTCCAGGATCTGTGTAACGACGCCGGCGCCCACCGTATGGCCACCCTCGCGCACCGCAAACCGCAAACCCTCTTCCATCGCGATCGGCACGATCAAATCCACTTCAAAGGTCGCGTTGTCTCCGGGCATTACCATTTCCACTCCGTCCGGCAGCTTGATTCCGCCCGTCACGTCCGTCGTACGGAAGTAGAACTGCGGCTTGTAGCCCGCAAAAAACGGCGTGTGCCTCCCGCCCTCTTCCTTCTTCAATACGTAGACTTCCGACTTGAATTTCGTGTGCGGCGTGATCGATCCCGGCTTCGCCAATACCTGGCCCCGCTCCACTCCCTCTTTGTCGATCCCTCGAAGCAGAATCCCTACGTTGTCTCCCGCCATCGCATCGTCCAACAGCTTCCGGAACATTTCCAGCGATGTCGCTATCGTCTTCACTACGTCCCGCTTCATTCCGACTATCGCAACTTCTTCTCCCGCCTTGATCTTCCCTCGCTCAACTCGACCCGTCACTACCGTACCCCGACCCGTGATCGTGAATACGTCCTCTATCGGCATCAGGAACGGCTTGTCCACTTCTCGCACCGGGTCCGGGATGAAATTGTCGCACGCATCCATCAGTTCCCAGATGCATTTGCTCACCGGGTCGTCTTTCTTCCCAGTTCCCTCTTCCATCACTTTCAACGCCGATCCACGCACGATCGGGATGTCGTCTCCAGGGAAGTTGTACTTGCTCAGCAGCTCCCGGACTTCCATTTCAACAAGATCCAACAGCTCCGGATCGTCCACCTGGTCCGTCTTGTTCATGAATACCACCACCGCAGGCACGTTCACCTGCCGCGCAAGCAATACGTGCTCACGCGTCTGCGGCATCGGTCCGTCCGCAGCCGATACCACAAGGATCGCTCCGTCCATCTGCGCCGCTCCCGTGATCATGTTCTTGATGTAGTCCGCATGTCCCGGGCAGTCGATGTGCGCATAATGCCGCTTCTCCGTCTGGTATTCAACGTGCGATATGTTGATCGTTATCCCGCGCTCCCGCTCTTCCGGAGCCTTGTCTATCATGTCGTACGCAGTGAATTCCGCCAGATTCGACGTCGCAAGACACTTCGTGATCGCCGCCGTCAATGTCGTCTTCCCGTGGTCTATGTGCCCTATCGTCCCTATGTTCAGATGCGGCTTCGTTCGTGAAAATTTCTCCTTCGCCATAATGCACCCTCCTATCCGTGTCGATTCTTATGCTTTCAAGACCTTTTCGGCTATCTCTTCCGGCACCCGATCGTAATGGTGGAACTGCATCGAATACGAAGCCCGTCCGGAAGTTTTGCTCCTGAGGTCTGTCGCATACCCGAACATCTCCGCCAACGGAACGAACGCCCGAACAACCCTTGTGTTCGCCCTCATTTCCATTCCTTCGATGTGCCCCCTGCGTGAGGAGATATCCCCAATAACGTCGCCGACATAATCCTCGGGGGTAACCACTTCGACACTCATGATGGGTTCCTTGAGTATCGGTCCAGCTTTCCGCATCGCTTCCTTGAAACCGATCGAGGCGGCTATTTTGAACGCAATTTCGGAGCTGTCAACCTCATGGTAGCTTCCGTCCACGAGCCTGACCTTGAGTCCGATGACAGGATACCCGCCAAGCACGCCGTTATTGATCGCTTCGTCGAGGCCCTTCTGAACCGCAGAGATATATTCTCTGGGAACTGTTCCGCCAACAACGGCATCTTCAAACTCATACGACTTGCCATCTTCGAGCGGTTCCATTTCAAACACGACGTGTCCGTATTGCCCGCGTCCTCCGGTCTGTTTGACGAGTTTCCCTTCTGCTCGCGAGGCATGCAAGATCGCCTCACGATATGAAACCTGCGGCCGTCCTACCCTGACATCCACCCCGAATTCCCGTTTGAGACGGTCGACGATGATCTCCAGATGCAGTTCTCCCATACCGGAAATTATGGTCTCGCTCGTCTCTTCGTCCGTATGGACTTTGAAGGTGGGGTCTTCTTCAGCAAGCGACATAAGACCTTTCGTCAGCTTGAGCTTGTCGTTTTTCGTCGCAGGTTCAACGGAAAGAGAAATGACTGTATCCGGGAATTCCAGCTTTTCCAGGACAACCGGCTTGTCTTCCGTGCAGAGCGTATCGCCCGTCCGCGTCGCCTTCAGTCCCGGAAGAGCGATAATCATCCCGGCTTCGGCCTCTTCAATCTCCTCACGCTTGTTCGCGTGCATGCGCAGTATTCTGCCGATACGTTCGCGAGAGCGTGTCGTCGGATTGTACACGGTCATTCCCTTGGTCAGGAGTCCGGCGTAGATTCTGGTAAAAACGAGACGGCCTACAAAAGGATCGACCGAGATTTTGAACGCCAACGCCGTCAACGGCTCATTCGTGGAGCTTTTTCGCGACACTTCTTCCCCATTATCCGGGTTGATCCCCGTAACGGCAGGAAGATCGAGCGGACTCGGAAGATAATCGACGACAGCGTCGAGAAGGGGTTGTACGCCCTTGTTCTTGAATGCGGATCCGCAAAGAACAGGAACGACACGAAGATGAATCGTGTTTTCCCGTATCACGCGCTTGAGAAGATCCTTCGGAACATCCTTGCCATCGAGGAAAAGTTCCATAACATCCTCGTCAAAATCGGAAAGCGCTTCGATAAGCGCCTCGCGAGTTTGAGCCGCTTCTTCTTTGAGATCAGCGGGAATCTCGCGGATATGCGGATCCGTTCCCAGTTCGTCGGTGTAGTACGTCGCCTTCATTTCAACGAGATCAACCATCCCGGTGAAGCTTTCTTCCTCGCCGATCGGGATCTGAATGGGAATGGGTACGGCCCCGAGCCTTTCCTTGATGCCTCGCACGACGGAACGAAAATCCGCCCCGATGCGATCCATCTTGTTGACGAACGCCACACGGGGAACACCGTATTTGTCGGCCTGTCTCCAGACCGTCTCCGACTGGGGCTCAACGCCGCCTACCGCGCAGAACACCGCGACGGCGCCGTCCAGAACGCGCATAGATCGCTCAACTTCAACCGTAAAGTCCACGTGGCCGGGCGTATCAATAATGTTGATGGAACAATCCTTCCAAAGACACGTGGTAGCGGCGGAAGAGATCGTGATTCCGCGCTCTCTCTCTTGATCCATGAAGTCCATTGTCGCAGCGCCTTCATGGACTTCACCCATCTTGTAGTTCCGTCCGGTATAGAACAGAATTCGCTCGGTGGTTGTCGTCTTTCCGGCGTCAATATGCGCCGCGATGCCAATATTGCGAATCTTTCCTATTTCAATACGTTCCATCCGTCCTCACCATCTCACCGAGCGCTGCGCGTCTCCACTACCAGCGGTAGTGAGCGAATGCGCGGTTCGCCTCAGCCATTTTATGCGTATCTTCGCGCTTCTTCATGGAAGCGCCTTCCCCCTTGTACGCATCGACAAGCTCGCGTGCAAGTCTCTCGGACATCGGGATCCCCTTTTTTGAACGGGAATACGACAAGATCCAACGGATCGCAAGAACCTGTGCGCGCTCCGGCAAGACTTCGACCGGAACCTGATAGGTAGCGCCACCGACCCGGCGAGGACGAACCTCGACGAGCGGCTTTACATTATCCATGGCTTTCTGGAAGACTGCGAAAGGCTCTGCTCCGACTCTTTCGCCTGCAATCTCCAGAGCCTTGTAAAACACGCATTCAGCAGTGCTTTTCTTGCCTTCGTGCATCAGGCCACTGATGAACTTGGATGCGGCAATATCGCCAAATCGCATATCCGGCATCGCCGGTCGTTTCGAAATATGCCCTTTTCGCGGCACGGTAAGACTCCCTCCTCAACTCCCGAAAATGACGCCCTTAAGACGCCTTGGGGCGACGAGCGCCATACTTCGACCGCGCCTTTTTGCGATTCTCGACGCCACCGCAGTCAAGCGTCCCGCGGACGATGTGATACCGGACACCCGGAAGGTCCTTGACTCTGCCTCCCCGAACAAGAACAACGGAGTGCTCCTGCAGGTTATGACCAATACCGGGGATGTAGGACGTGACTTCGAGACCGTTCGTCAGACGAACACGCGCAACCTTACGCAAAGCCGAGTTCGGCTTTTTCGGCGTCACGGTGTACACCCTGGTGCAAACGCCGCGTCGGGTCGGATTTCCCTGAAGCGCCGGCGCGTTTGATTTCTCTCTTTTGGAGGTACGTCCTTTTCTCACAAGCTGATTGATTGTCGGCACATAACTCCCTCCTTCCTCAGTCTTTTGTTTCACGAGCGACCTGTCTGTCCGCCCGAATTCCCGCCACTGAAGCTCCCCTGCTTATCGCACACGCCCGACCAAGGAGCACCATAGTGTCAACAAACTCCGTCGGAACATTTCTGCGATCCGCTTCTTGAACCACTCTGTTCACGAACGCGGAATCCGCGTCACGCGCTATAAAGAGCTTATCAAGACCGCCGCTCTCGATAGCACGGCGAACCTGCCTCTCTCCGACAACCCGCAGAGGCGATGCAAGCTCACATAAAGGCACAATAACACCTCCAGTGCGAAAGCACCGTGGAATAATATCAAAAGGCGCAAAGCAGTGTCAAGGACTGTTTGCGCCTTTTGTCGATTCTTCCGTCAAAAGAGATCGAATCTACAACGGAAACGTATCAGCCGTTCGGTTCCAGGACGTTCCCGGCTTTCGCCGCCGTTGTGAATTCTCTGAAACGCTCGTCGCCGGTGCCCGCAGGAATGAGGTGCCCGATTATGACGTTTTCCTTGAGTCCTTTGAGAGGATCCAGATCTCCCTTAACCGCCGCTCCCGCAAGAACCTGCGCGGTTTGCTGGAACGATGCGGCGCTCAGGAAACTGTCGGTTGCGAGGGCCGCTTTGGTAATGCCGTGAACGAAAGGCTTGCATTTCGGACCTTCGCGCAGTTTTCGCACAAAAGATATCCGCCGGATGAGACGTCGTTCCTCGGATCGCCCGGACATGGGCCGAAGCGAAAGGTCCTGCGCCCCGGAACGAACGATCGCGTCGATCTTTTCGTGGTCGATGACCTGCCCGGGTTCAAGCAGGACAACGCCCGCCTGGTCACGGACCGGCTCAAGGAGCACCTTCCCGTACACCCGTTCGGAAAGGTGCTTCCGCACGAGTCGCTCGTATGTAATCAGTTCGCCGTCCGAGATTTCAATTGCGGCGAATTCCGCTTCAAGCAATCCCTTAAGGATGCGTTCATCAACTATCTGCGGAACGTCTTCAACGGCGTTTCCCTGAAGATCGACCGCGCGCAGAACTGTTTTTCCCCACAGATCCGTCTTAATTTTCTCTCGTACGACATCCGGCAGATGCACAAGCTCGACGGAGTGCCACACCCTTACGGAACGGACGTTCGCTTCCTTCAGTCTTTGAATCGCTTCGGCGGAAATAAGACGATCGGCTTCCGCGACGGTTGTTTCATCGACGACGACCTTCTCGGCGAGATACGCCGCATCGACGAGCTTTTCAAGGGTTCCGGTTTCACGAACGACAATCGGGGACGGAAGGTGCGCCGTAATGATGCCGAGTCGTCCGGGAGTCAGCTCGGACCCGGCCGGCATCTCCTTCCCATCAGGTGATACAAAGGGTTCGATGAGTTCCATCCCCTCGAGGCGCTTTCTGAAGGCCGCCTCTCCGACAATGAAAAGGCAGTCCTTGCCATCGCCCAAATCCACGATAACTTCCGAAATCAAATTCCCGGGTTTCAGGATTGTCCTCAGCGCCGATTCATCGAGCTGACGCCCGCAAAGCTGGCTTATCGCCTCATTCGTCTTTTCGGCGCTCCGCAGCGTTTTTCCGGAGAGAACACGATTCGCTTCCTCGATGTGATGTTCGTTTTCTTCTGCGATCACCGCGTTTTCCGTTTCTATCTCGTCGGTCCAGACAAGATCGCCTGCGACAAAACCCGTGTCTCCTTCTTCGACGACG
>Ga0179946_1081447_pt1 | contig 13051 bp, 13 predicted proteins | sample AD_JPNNA4_sludge_FD_135924 | JGI IMG/M metagenome (GOLD analysis project Ga0179946, IMG submission 135924) | Metatranscriptome of active sludge microbial communities of municipal wastewater-treating anaerobic digesters from Japan -... | ecosystem: Engineered > Bioreactor > Anaerobic > Digestate... | reverse complement strand
GCAGGTCCCGCCGATCTTCCGTCTCATTCAGCAGCGTGGGCAGGTGAGCGACGACGAGATGTACCGCGTGTTCAATATGGGTATCGGCATGGTTGTCATCGTCGCGCCGGAGGACGTGGATGCAGCGCTGGCGGCGGTTCCGGAGGCGCTGGTGATCGGGGAGACCACGACGTGGGATAGTCAGGGGGCGCGAGTGCGTCTATCGTGATTTGAGAGACAATTCCTGAGTGAGCAATTGATCAAGTGAGGATTCGTAACGTTCAATGATGAGGTCGGCCAATAATTGTAGATTGCCCTGGTTGGCGGCTTCTAATGCACTGAGGTATCGTTCACGTGCTTCTACCGGAATGATGACGTAGGGTAAGTCGAAGTAACGGAAGACGTAATTTAGCATGCAACGCGCTATTCGTCCATTTCCGTCACGAAAGGGATGAATTGCCACGATATCGTAATGTGCTTGTGTTGCCAGGGCCACGATGCGAAGCAGGTCTGTGCGTTGGGTTTGCTTGATCTGATCGTTGAGCGCGGTCAAAGTTTGGTAAATCAGCCCGGGAACGTGCTGCCAGTGGGGCGGAAGATAGGACGTCCCGGTGATTTCGATGTTTTCTATACGAAATCGGCCAGCAATCTCCGGCCAAGATTGTATAAATAACCGGCGGTGCATTTCCAGCAATTCGATGTGGCCTACAGAGGCCTTCTGCGCTGCCAGTTCCTCGACGTACAATAAAGCCGCCTGGTGACCGGCGGCTTCCAATCGTGCTTTGGTTTCTGGTGTGATGTTCATCGCAATGATTGTTCTCGAATTGCGCTTTCGATTTGGAATTTTGTGAGTGGACTGCCTTCCAGGGCTTCAGAATGATAAATCAGATCAAGGCGCATTGCATCTAGCGCTTTTGGATTGCGATCCCATAGGGCTTGTTTGCGAATCAGACGGGCGTAGCGGTTGTGCAGTGACTCTGCATTGAGAAACGCTTCAATGGCCTCGATCACCAGATCTGTCATCGAAGCGTCGCGCGTTTCGGCTGTATCCGCCAGGCGTTGATATTGATTTTCGGCTAGATCGACTTGCAGCGTTTGCATCATTTCGCCCTTTCGCTATTGTTCTATAGGCTATTTTTATTATAATCATATCCAGTTGCGTCGTCAAATTGCTTTGGACACGTTCGGAAAACGGATTGTACTTCCGGGAAGATTATCAGCGAGGATGAATACCATGCATATAAAACAAATACTTCTTTTTGCTCGTTGTGGGATTGGCCTGTTGTTAGGACTGACTCTGATCGGCTGTACAACTTCCACGCCGGTGCCGGCGACGTTGCGGGGCGAGGCCGTCCTTACCTCACTGCCACCGACCGTCGCCGCGGCCACGGCCACTTCTGCCCCGATCTCAACACCGACATTCACCCCACAGCCGCCGACGGCGACACAGCCGCCGACGGCGACGCGTCCTCCTACGGCAACCGCTACCCCTGCACCGACCGAGCCGCCGACCGCCACACCCACGGAGCCGCCAACCGCTACTCCTACGGAAAAACCTACGGCGACACCAATCCCGACGCCGGAATTCGTCCAGACTCGCATCGCTGCATTGCGCGACCACATGGGCGAAGAAGTGACCGTTGTCGGCAAAGTGGTGGCCACAGCCAGCCTCTCGCAGGGTTATAAATTCACGCTGGACGATGGCTCCGGGCAGGTGGTTCTGTTGATGTGGCACAATGTCTATGACGATTGCTATGCCGCGCCGAAGCTCAACATCGGCGCGGAGGTACGCGCGACTGGCAAGGTCGGTGAGTATGAAGGCGAATTGCAAGTTGAACCGCGTTTTGGCAGTCAGGTGAAGGTGCTCAAGGCCGGCGGAGCGTTTGCCCCACAGGTGGCGATCAACGCGCTCGGCAACTATCTGGGGCAAATCGTACAGGTGACGGGAGAAATCGGCAACGTCTCCGGCGCCAGCAAGAGCGTCACCATCTCGATCTTCGATGAAACCGGCGCAACGAAGATTTTCATCTGGCGCACCACACTTGACCGCATCCCTAACGCCAATCCGGCCCTGGGCACGGTCGGGACGCGCGTGCGAGTGGTGGGCGTCGTGCAGGAATATCGCGGCAGCCTTGAAGTGGTGCCGACATTGCCGTATGATGTTGAGGTACTGTCACCGTGACGATGAAAATTGACTTGCACGTCCACTGCTCTGAGCGTTCCTCTTGTGCTACGTCACGTGAGGAAGAACAAATCCAGGCGGCGATTTCCTGCGGCCTGGATGCCCTGGTGTTTACCGATCATGGACGCCTTGTACCGTTGGCGCATCTGGAGGCTTTGAATCGGCGGTATGCGCCGTTCCGCATCTTCGGTGGGGTCGAGATTACCGTTCAGGGACAAGAAGATCTGCTGGTTCTTGGAATCCACGATCCGGCGCTGGAAACGCAGCCCTGGGATTATGCTGAATTATATGCCTTTGTGCGTGAACGGGGCGGCTGGATCGCGCTGGCGCATCCCTTTCGCTATCATCCGGATATTGCGATTGACATCGTGCGCTACCCGCCGGATGCACTGGAAGGGTGCTCGACCAACATTGTGGCGGCCAATCGCCCGCGCATCGTTGAGCGGGCAGCACAGCTCGGCGTTCCGTTGGTGTATAACTCCGACGCGCATGCGACGCGGTCGTTCGGTGTGGCGTATAATTGCCTTAATGAGACGCCTGTGGATGAGGCAAACCTGTTGCGCTTGCTGCGCGCCGGGGAATTCCATGGCGTGTGCACGCTACAAGATAGGGCGGGGTAAATCCCCCGCCCTATATGCTTAATTCCCCCTGAGGGATTTGCGTATAACGTTCCGGGATAAAGCCCCGGTGTTGTTATGCTCTCCTCGCTGTTCACCGGATAGCTAATCCGGCAGTTTACAGCTCAACTCCGGTCCTTCAGGGTGCATGGCGCGGAAGATCTTCTCTGCTGAAAGCGGCAAGTCTTTGAAACGGACACCGGTGGCGGCGTAGAGGGCATTAGCGATGGCCGGCGCAGTCGGCACCATAACGTGCTCGCCGACGCCACGTGCGCCCCACGGGCCATCTTCCAGCGGCGTCTCGACGATGTCGCCGTGGATCGCACGCGGGGCATCCAGGGCGGTGGCGATCTTGTAGTCCACAAAGCTGCCGTTGAGCGGACGGCCCTGGTCGTCGAAGCGCAACCCCTCGAAGGCAGAACTCATCCCATGCACCGCGCCACCTTCGATCTGTGTCATCACCAGGTCGGGGTTGATGGCCTTGCCTACATCGTAGGCGCTGGCGATTTTGAGCACATCCACCTGTCCGGTCTCGGTATCTACCTCCACTTCCACCGCCTGCGCGCCAACGGTGTAATGGACAACGGCGCGCGTCCCCTGACCTGTCTCCGGATCAAGCCCGGTGACGTAAGTGGGCATGAATTTACCGGATCCCACAATCGGCCCACCCTGCCAGCCCTCGAAATTTTCGTTCGGTAAGCCGTAGACGACCATCTTCTGCAACGATTGCTCGCGTTCTGATTTGTAGGAGATGACGACGCCGTTCTTGATGTCGAGGTCGGCGGGGTCTTCGCCCCAGTACTGCGCCACAATGTCGAGGATTTTGCGGCGCGCTTCCTCGGCAGCGGCTTTAACTGCGTTCCCCATAGACCAGGTAAGGCGGCTGGCAACAGTCTGCCATTCATACGGGCTGTATTTTGTGTCCACGGGATTAGCGGAGACGCGCACCCATTCATAGGGCACCCCGAGTGCCTCTGCTGCGATCTGTGCCGCCACGGTAAACGCACCCTGCCCGATTTCCTGCCCGCCGACGTAGACGTTGACCGTTGCATCCTCGTTAAAACGCACGATGGCGGAACTGCCGGGGTTGGGCGGCATAGCGGGTGCTTTCCACATAATCGCCAGCCCCTTGCCGCGCACCTTCGTCCCAGACCTGACAGGTTTTCCAAAACCTGTCGGGTCTTTCCATCCAATCGCCTGCGTCACCTTATCAATGCACGTGACCAGGTCAATCTGCGGCATGGTCATGCCGGTCAAAATCGTGTCACCGGTGCGGACACAGTTGCGACGTTTGAAATCCGCCGGGTCCATGCCGATCTTTTCCGCCAGGCTGTCCATCACCTGTTCCAGGCCCCAGTGGATTTCGGGCATGCCGAAGCCACGCATAGCACTGCCGATGGGGTGATTGGTGTAGACACAATACGAGTCGCCTTTGACGTGCGGCACGTCGTAGGGGCCGGTGCAGGAATAGCCGGCCGCCCGCACGATGTTGACGCCATAATCGTTATACGCGCCGCCGCCGAAGTAATACGCGACCTCCATTGCCAGCAGATTGCCCTCGGCGTCGCAGCCGACCTTGTACTTGCCGACAAGGCATTGCCGCACATTGGTAGCGATGAACTCCTCCTCGCGCGTCATACGCACTTTGACCGGGTGACCTTTGACGGCCTTTGCCATCAACACGACGTTGGCCTCGATCGAGATACCTGCTTTGCCACCGAAGCCGCCGCCGATGTAAGGCGAAATCACGCGGATGTTGCCGTGAGGCACGCCCAGACTGTTCGATAACAAATCGCGTTGGGCGAACGGCGACTGCGATGCTGCCCACAGCGTTATCTGTCCGTCCAAATCCCAGCGTGCCACAGCGACATGCGTTTCGATGGGGGCGTGTTGGATTTGCGGCAGCGTGTAGGTATCCTCGACAATCGCCGCGCACTGTGCCCATACCGCCTCATTGACGCCGGCATCGCTGACGTCGCCCTTACGCAGCTTGAAATGCTCGGAGATGTTCGTTCCCGGCTCCGGGAAGATGAAGTTGACGACCTCGTACTTGCCCAGGTCGGGATGGATGAGCGGCGCGCCGGGCTGTGCGCCCTTGTAGGGGTCGAAGACCGGCTCCAGGGGTTCGTATTCGACCTCCACCAATTTGGCAGCGGCCTCTGCGATTTCTTCGCTGATCGCTACCACGCCGGCCACCGATTCCCCCACGTAGCGCACGCGGTCGTAAGCGAAGATGTAACGGTCTTTGAGATACAATCCCAGCCGGGTGGGATTATCCTGGCCGGTGACGACGGCCTTGACGCCGGGCAAGGCCAAGGCTTTGCTCACGTCAATCTTTTTGATCAGTGCGTGCGCGACCGGGCTGTGGACGATTTTCCCGTAAAGCAGCCCCGGCCCGAAGGCCATATCGTCCACGTATTTCGCCGCGCCGGTCACTTTCTCGAAGGCGTCCACGCGCGGGACACTTTTACCGACGGGATTTGAGGTTGTTTGTATCATTGTTTCCTCCAGTTGGGGTGTTGGTTGCTGGTTACTGGTTGCTGGTGACTGGTTGCTGGTTACTGGTTGCTGGTTACTGGTTGCTGGTTACTGGTTGCTGGTTACTGGTTGCTGGTCACTGGTTGCTGGTTGCTGACGATAGGGTTCTTGATGGTTTTGGATGATCACTTGCAGGAAGTTGTTGAGTTTTCGACCCAGAATGTCATATTGCTCGGATAGTCGTTGGTGGAGATCATTGGCTAACGAATTTGTGCGGTGTAACATATCCAAGTGTACGCGAGTTTCGTCACAGGAAGCCAGGGCATACACGAGGAAACGGATGTATTCATTCTTGTAGCGACGGCGTCCAAAGCCTTCCGCAATATTGGCAGGTATAGATTTTGCAGATCGTCGTATTTGACTTCCAACTTCATACAATTCGTGCTTGGGTAACGCCTTTGAAGCTTGATCCACCTCCACCGCAAGTTCAAAGGATAGTTGGAAAACTTCCAAGTCACGATAACTCTGAATCGCCATAGACAACCTCCACATCTAGCAATGAGTAACGAGCGACAAGTAGCCTGTTTCCAGCAACAAGCAACTAGCAACTAGCTTCCAGCTACATCCTGAATCGCCTCGACAATCCGCACGTAGCCTGTACAGCGGCAGAGGTTGCCGACGAGTGCGTGGCGGATTTCGTCTTCGGTGGGATGCGGGTTATGATCCAGCAAAGCTTTGGCAGACATCAGCATCCCCGGTATGCAGAAGCCGCATTGGACGGCATTATGATCAATGAAGGCTTTTTGCAAGGGGTGCAGGTTGCCATCTTTGCTCAAGCCTTCGACGGTTTCAATAATGGCACCATCCGCCTCCACTGCGAGTACCTGGCATGAGTTGACTGCCACGCCGTTCATAATCACAGTACACGCGCCACACTCGCCGTTCTCGCAGCCGACTTTGGGACTGGTGATGCCGAGCTGCTCACGCAAGACTTTGAGCAGGGTGTGGTGCGATTGGACGACGACGATGTGGGTATCGCCGTTGATAGTCAAAGTAATTTCGTGGTGCATTTTTGCCTCCTTATATGAGGGAGCCGTGATGCGTAAAACGTGAAGCTGTCACGTTTCACATTTCACGCTCTGAATTTACTCACGACAGCGCGAATCGCCCGCCGGGTGATGTTTACCACCATCATCTGCCGGTACTCGGCGCTGGCACGGATATCGCTAATGGGCATAGCGCAACCGTAGGCCGCAGCAGCCGCTTCGTCAATGTGTGCCGCATCATAGCCTTCGTTGAGGATGGCTTCGGCCTGTGGGGAGCGGATGGGGGTGGGCGCCACCGCACCAAGCGCGACACGCCACCTCATCCCTGTCTCTTCTCCCGGCGAGAGGGGGAAGGCCAGGACGGCAACGCCGACGATGGCCAGGTCGCCGGCCTTGCGCCGACTGAGTTTTTCGTAGACGCCGATGCTGCCTGCCGGGGGTTTGGGGATGAGCACACCGACGATGATTTCTCCTTGCTTGAGCGCGTTACGTTTTGGACCAACGAAGAATTTGTCCACCGGAATCGAGCGGTCGCCGTGGGGGCCTTTCACCAATACGGACGCTTCCAAGACAAGCAGCGCAGGCGCCGAGTCGGCGGCGGGAGAAGCCGTACCCAGGTTGCCGCCGAGCGTCGCACGGTTGCGCACCTGCTCATTGCCCATTGCGGCGGCGGCCTGCGCCAGCACGTCCCAATGCGAGCGTACCAATTCAGAACACGCGATCTCGTTCATCCGCACCGCCGCACCGACGTAAAGACATTCGCCGGGCGCGCAGCCACAGCACGGCTCCAACCCTTCTACCTTGAGATCGCGCAGGCCGGGCAACCCTTTGATGTCCACGACACCATCGGGCTTCCATGCGCCATCACGGGTGTGAGGAATAAGGTCGGTCGCCCCGGCCAACGGGTACATCACCTTGTCGGGCAGAGTCAACAACTTGAACGCCTCATCGAAATTTTTCGGTTTGTAATAATCGAATGGTTGCATAGTCATCTCCTTTTTCAACCACAGAGTTCACAGAGAGCACAGAGGTTTTTTTTTCTCTATCTCTCTGTGAACTCTGTGTTCTCTATGGCAAAAAACTACGCGGAAATCCGTTTCACCCCGTCTACCAGACGCAGCATACTGATTCAGCCACAGAGTTCACAGAGAACACAGAGGTTTTTTTCTCTATCTCTCTGTGAACTCTATGTTCTCTATGGCAAAAAACTACGCAGAAATCCGTTTCACCCTGTTTACCAGACGCAGCACACTGATTCAGCCACAGAGTTCACAGAGAGCACAGAGGTTTTTTTTCTCTATCTCTCTGTGAACTCTGTGTTCTCTGTGGCAAAAAACTACGCGGAAATCCGTTTCACCCCGTCTACCAGACGCAGCACACTGATTCAGCCACAGAGTTCACAGAGAGCACAGAGGTTTTTTTCTCTATCTCTCTGTGAACTTTGTGTTCTCTATGGCAAAAAACTACGCAGAAATCCGTTTCACCCCGTCTACCAGACGCAGCACACTGATTCAGCCACAGAGTTCACAGAGAGCACAGAGGTTTTTTTCTCTATCTCTCTGTGAACTCTATGTTCTCTATGGCAAAAAACTACGCAGAAATCCGTTTCACCCCGTCTACCAGACGCAGCACACTGATTCAGCCACAGAATTCACAGAGAACACAGAGGTTTTTTTTCTCTATCTCTCTGTGAACTCTGTGTTCTCTGTGGCAAAAAACTACGCAGAAATCCGTTTCACCCCGTCTACCAGACGCAGCACACTGAAGTTGATGAGCAGGCCGCGTTCCAGTTTGGCGGCATGTAAGTATGAGAGCACCTGCGCTGTAATTAGCTCTATGTTGGGCTTTGTGACGGCTTTGAGTTCAACGACTACCTCGTTTTCTACCAGCAAATCTAACCGCTGACCTTTGATGACGTGACCTTTATAAATCACATCCATTTCAACCTGGCGCGCGTATTGGATACCGCGTAGATCGAACTCGACACACAGCGCCTCTTCGTAAATGGATTCCAACAATCCCGGACCCAATTGCCGATGCACCTCAATCGCCGCGCCAATGATCTTTTCCGTTAATAGATCAGCCATGATTCTCCTTTTTGCCACAGAGTTCACAGAGGACTCGGAGGTTTTTTCCCTCTACCTTTCTGTGAACTCTGTGTCCTCTGTGGCATAAAACTATTCGATGCTATTGCGTTCCTGGACGCCGAAGCGAGAGGGTGGTAGGAAAATGAAAAGCAGGTTGATGAGGATGCCGACAATGGCCGCGAAGACAATGGCCGGGATACCGTCTGGGAAGAGGATCGGGATCTTGAAGGGGAACAGCCCGTTTTCCAGTCCCAGGTTGCCGCCGATGCCCAAAACCAGGATGACGGCGCCGATGGCCAGATTCTTGGGATCGAAGAGGTTCACCTTTTCGCTCTGGAGCAGCGCGATACCTTGTTTGCCGATGACGCCGAACAGGTAAATTGCCAGCCCACCGGTCACTGCCGTAGGGATGGTATTGATCAACGCGGCCAGCTTACCGATGAAGCCGAGTGCCATCGCAATGCCGCCTGCCGCCATCAACACGGCGACCGAATAGTTGCGCGTAATCGCCATCAGCGAGTTGTTCTCGCCGTAGTTTGTGCCCGCGCAACCGCCGAGCAGACCGTTGAGCGCGTCATTGCAGCCATCGGCGACCAGGTTCAGACCGATGAGCTTTTTGATCTCCAACGGCTTTCGCTTCAGGTCTTTCGCCAATTGGTCAATGTACAGGCTCATCTGGTAAAGGTGCGCTGTGGATTCGGGGATGGTGGCGATCGCAATCAGCGCCACGCTGATTGCCATACCCCACGCGCGGCCATCACCAAAGGCCGGCAACGTGAAGTTAGGTATCCGCACCCAGGGGGAAGTGACCACCGGGCTGAAATCCACAATGCCGAAAATCAGGGAGATGATGTAACCGGCAATCGCGCCTAGCAGAATCGGCAACATGCCGATCAGCCCCTTGCCCTGCAGGTAGACCGAGAAAGCGATCGTCAGGATCAAGGTGATGAAAGCTACAGCCCAGTTCGCGGATGCCATATTCAGCGCCGCACCGGCCAACGCGATACCGATAACGACGGCAACATTGCCGGTGATGATGGGCGGCAGGATCTTGTCCAGGCGGTCTTTGCCGATGCGTTGAATGAGCAAGCCGATCAAAATGTTAAAGAGGCCGGTACACAGAATACCCACCTGCGCCAATCGCACACCTTCAGGACAATAGACGGCACTGCTGTTGAAGCAATCGGGGACATATTTGGACATCACGGTGATGACGACGGTGATATAGCTGAACGATGAACCGTAGTATAGGGGGATTTTGCGCTTGGCGACGAGCAAGGCGATGATTGTACCCAAACCGGAGGCGAACAGGGTCACGCCCACATCGAACTTGGTGAGGATAGCGACCAGCACCGTCGCCGGGAACATGGTCAGCACTTGCTGGAAGCCCAGGCTTAGCATTGCTCCCCATCCTGGGACATCTTCGGGCATAAAACCAATGATGGGGGCATCTTCAGACTTCTTAGCCATACGTGTCACTCCTTTCGTAAAAGATTAAATGTGGTGCGTTGATTAATTTTTTTTAAGGATGAGTTTTGAATGTCGTGGTTATAGCAATGAAGAATTTACAATAAGCCGTCCTCCTTTCACTGAATTTTACGCCCGCTCCGATAGCGTTTGTAATGCTGCAAACTGTCCTGCCTCATCGAACAGCGCGCGCACCGGGATGACGAAGCCCGGTACAACCAGGCTCTCCACCACACCGGTCATCGCTTTGACGCGCAACACATAACTTTCAGCTTGAAGAATGTATTGCTCTACAAATTCCTGTTCTGGGGCAATAATCCAGGCAGCTTTAATGCGATTTGTGCTGTCGTCAGCTCACCTCCTTCATTGCCAATCCTTCCGGGAAGCGGGGGGCAGCTTCCCGGAAGGTTGTTTCTGATACGCTTACTATATCCTACATTGGCGCAAATTTCAACCCATAGACCGGCTCACCATAGATATAGCGTATCGGCTCCCAACTGGCCTGCATGGGCATACCGATTTGTAAATCGGCGGCATCCTCGGCTTTGATTTGCCCCATCGCCTTGACCCCGTTCTCGAATTGCCCGATGCCGATGATGAGGAACCGCTCATCGAAACCCCACGGCAGGTTGAAGATCTGCGTGAAGGTGAGCAACGTGACGTTGCCCTCTGGCTTGACTTCATCGAATTCGCGGTGCTTGCAGCTCAAGCAACGCTCGTGTCTGGGGTAATGCAGGCGCCCACATTTCTTACACTTATATGCCGTGATCTTTAAGTCAGTCATTGTTCTACCCTCTTCAAAATAAAGCACACGACATTGTTCCCAAACCCACCGAAGTTGACCGTCAACCCGTTCTGTGCCCCCTTGACCTGGCGCTCTTCGGGCAGCGCGTGGCGCAATTGCCACACGATGTCTACCACCTGCGCCACACCCGTCGCACCGACGGGATGCCCGCGCGCTTTGAGGCCGCCGGAGACGTTGATCGGGATTTTGCCGCCGAGCCGCGTCTTGCCTTTGAGCACGGCTTTGCCGCCCTCACCTTTCTTGAAGAAACCCACGTGTTCGCTTTCGGCAATCTCCAGGATGGTGAAGGCGTCGTGCAGCTCCGCTACGTGGATGTCCTCCGGCTTAAGCCTGGCCCGCTCGAATGCCTGTTGCGCCGCCAGCGTGACGGCTTTCAGATCGGTTGGATCGTCGCGTTCGGCCAGAGTATGCGTATCGGTAGCCTGTCCAAATCCGGCGACAAGGATGGGCACATTCTTGGTGAGGTGAGCGGCCATGTCCAGCGGACACAGCACCAGCGCCGCCGCACCGTCGCTCACCGGGCAGGCGTCGTAGAGCCGCAAAGGATCGGCAGCCGGCGGGTTGTTGACGATGGAGTGTGGGCTTTCGAAGATGCCCTCTTTGGTGATCATCATCTCAACGTGCGCATAGGGGTTGAGCGCGCCCATCTCTTGGTTCTTGATGGCAACTTCGACCAGCATTTCGGGGGTGACGCCATACTTTTGCATGTACAGGCGCGTGAACATCCCCGCCATGCCGGGCAGGGTGATGCCATACGGATACTCGACCTCCGGGTGCGTCATCGTGGCAACAAAATCGGTGGCACGCCACCCGGTGACCTCGCGCATTTTCTCACCGCCGGCCACCAGCACCACGTCGTAGTAGCCGGAAGCCACGGCGAGCACGCCGTTCTTCACCGCCGAGCCGCCGGATGCCGGGCCGTTCTCCACCGCTTCGGCGGCGGCGGGAAGCAGCGCTAACCGGTCCACCAGGGCGCTGGCGACGGAACTTTGATGCTGCAAGATGCCTGCGCCCATATTGCCCACATAGACGGCATCCACGCCTTTATCGCCCAGGCCGGCGTCGTCCAATGCCTTCATCGAGCTGTAGGCCAGCATATCCAACAACGTATCTTGATCGCGGCGTCCGAAGGGGATCATCCCCACGCCGATAATGGCTACGTCTCTCATGGCTTACCTCCCCTTCAACCCGGCGATTTTTTCGCGGATCGCCTGTGCATCGGCGACCGCGAGTTCCCGCGTCGCCACATCCATCAGTTCCTGGGGTACAGGGCGATCCCCCACTACCAGACGTGGCTTGCTTTTGAAATACAACTCACGCGTGAGTTTGTATGAAGGCGCGCCGCCCAGCTCGTGCGGGATGTTCGTCGGTATCAGCCCGTACTCGATCATCCAACGCCGGAAGCCGATGGGACTTTCGGCCACGATGAGCACTTCGTCCTGATTCAGGTACTCGATGTGATGTTCCATCTTGGCAGCAAAAAGGTGTGCGCCGATGCGCAAGCCGCGGTCAATCGCCAGCGTGTGCAGGCTCATTCCCACCTTTGGAGAATACATCCGCCCGTTGACAATGCCGACCACCAGGCCATCCACCTGTCCAACGATGACGTACTCGTTTTGCACACGGTAATACTGCCAGGCAATCAGTTCCGCATATACACGCGCGCCGACGACGTTGTAATAGTCGCGTTCAATGAACAGGGTAGGATGCACTGATTTGAGCAACTGCGGCACATCCGCCCGCGTTACCTCCCGGACCACCATCTTCTTGCCGTTTGCCAGGGTGATCACCTTCGGCGGGTACGGCGCCTGTGGAAACTCCGGGGGACGTAGTTTCAATTCCAATTCTATATCTACGGTCATAGGCAAATCTCCTTTGTGTTAGTTTGTTAGTCGTGTAGTCTGTTAGTCGGGTAGTCTGTTAGTCGGGTAGTCGTGTAGTCGTTAGTCGGGTAGTCTGTTAGTTGGGTAGTCTGTTAGTCGTTAGTCGAGTAGTCTGTTAGTCGAGTAGTCTGTTAGTCGGGTAGTCGTTAGTCGAGTAGTCTGTTAGTCGGGTAGTCGTGTAGTCGTTAGTCGGGTAGTCGTTAGTCGAGTAGTCTGTTAGTCGAGTAGTCTGTTAGTCGAGTAGTCGTTAGTCGGGTAGTCTGTTAGTCGTGTAGTCGTTAGTCGGGTAGTCTGTTAGTCGGGTAGTCGTGTAGTCGTTAGTCGTGTAGTCGTTAGTCGAGTAGTCGTTAGTCGGGTAGTCTGTTAGTCGAGTAGTCTGTTAGTCGAGTAGTCGTTAGTCAAACAATTCAGTAGTTCCTTGACTATCCGACTATGTGACTATCCGACCATCTGACTATCCGACTATGTGACTATGTGACTATCCGACTATGTGACTATCCGACCATC
>Ga0179946_1087357_pt1 | contig 13193 bp, 10 predicted proteins | sample AD_JPNNA4_sludge_FD_135924 | JGI IMG/M metagenome (GOLD analysis project Ga0179946, IMG submission 135924) | Metatranscriptome of active sludge microbial communities of municipal wastewater-treating anaerobic digesters from Japan -... | ecosystem: Engineered > Bioreactor > Anaerobic > Digestate... | reverse complement strand
GCATAACAAACGGTATAGGTCATGGCTGTCTCCGTAGCTATCGAAGCTTTATAAATGTAATTTAACTTTGTTTACCCCGACAGGAAACTGCCACTTAGCCGCCACGCCCCATACCGTCAAACGATAAAAACCATTCTGGAACATGCAGAGGTGAAAATTCTGTTTGTTTCAGAGAATCTCTACCACAAGATCGAAAAAACCGACATACCGCCCGTCAGGACGGTCGTTACAACCGATAATCTGGCGGTTGTGCCTCCCGGTACCCCTGTTTCAGCCCTGGGCAGCCTCACCGCATTCTGTCAGGATACCGAAGCGGAAGCACCCCTGTCGTTCCCGGAAACCGAGGAAGAAGATCTCGCCACAATCATTTATACTTCCGGGACCACGGGAAGTTCTAAAGGGGTGATGCTTACCCATAAAAACATTGCCTGGACGGGCAAACAATGCTGGACGATAGAAAAAATCTATCCGTATGACAAATTACTATCCATACTTCCCTTGTCCCATACATATGAAAATACCCTGGGACTGTTGTTGCCGATGTTCCACGGGGCTTCCGTCTATTACCTGCGGAAACCACCGGTCCCGGCGGTATTGCTGCCTGCACTGCAACAGGTAAAACCGACAAAAGTGCTGTCGGTTCCGCTGGTGATCGAGAAAATTTTCAGGGGGAAAGTCTACCCCGAATTTCAGAAAAGCCCGGTGGTCAGAACACTCTACAAGGTTCCTCCCATCCGGAAGATCCTTCACAGGGTAGCCGGAAAAAAGCTGATGAAGACTTTGGCGGTGAGCTTACTTTCTTCGGAATCGGAGGATCGAAACTGGACAGCACCGTGGAGCGGTTTCTGAAAGAAGCCAGATTTCCTTATGCCATCGGGTACGGACTGACGGAGACATCGCCCCTGCTTGCGGGTACGAATCCGAGGACTCCCAGGATTGGTTCCACGGGGCCTGCCATGCAAGGTGTACAGTTGCGGCTGGCCGATGTAGATCCTGCTACCGGGGAAGGGGAAATCCAGGCCCGGGGAAATAATGTCATGAAAGGGTATTATAAAAATCAGGAAGTGACAGATCAGGTCTTTACCGAAGACGGTTGGTTCCGGACAGGAGATCTCGGAAGCTTTGACAAGGACGGCTTCCTGCGGATCAAGGGACGGATCAAAAATATGATCGTCGGCGCCAGCGGGGAAAATATCTATCCTGAGGAAATAGAATCACTCATCAACAGAATGCGGTATGTGGTTGAATCCCTGGTCGTCGAGAAAAAGGGAAAACTGGTGGCTCTCATTCATCTGAACATGGAAGAGATCGAACGCCAGTATAATTCCTTTAAAAACGATGCCGTTCTCTTTGCTGAAAAAATAAGTCTTCGCAAGGACGAAATTCTTCGGGAGATCCAGGAAAAAGTCAATGCCCAGGTCAATAAGTTTTCGAAACTTCAGCAGGTACTGTTTCAGCAGGATCCATTTGAAAAAACACCAACTCAAAAGATCAAAAGGTTTCTTTACTATCAGAAAGCCGAACAGAAGCAGAAATAAAAATGCTATTTTTGCCCCTGTTTTAATGATCAGATGGATAGCAGTCAGAGATATCAATCCAGGGGAGTTTCTGCGTCAAAGGAGGATGTTCACCGTGCTGTGAGCGTGCTTGATAAAGGTTTGTTCCCCGGGGCTTTCTGCAAGATCGTTCCCGACATTCTGGGTGGTGATCCCGAATGGTGCAACGTCATGCACGCCGACGGCGCCGGCACAAAATCTTCCTTGGCTTACATCTACTGGAAGGAAACCGGGGACCTCTCGGTGTGGAAAGGGATTGCCCAGGATGCCCTGATCATGAACATCGACGACCTGGTATGCGTGGGCGCTACCGATAATATCCTGGTCTCTTCCACCATCGGGCGGAACAAAAACCTGATTCCCGGAGAGGTGGTGGCTGCCCTGATCCACGGCACCGAAGAAATTTGCGGAGACTTGCGTAAACTGGGTGTCGGGGTTTTCCTGACAGGAGGAGAAACCGCCGATGTGGGAGACCTGGTGCGCACCGTCATCGTCGATTCCACGGTGGTGTGCAGGATGAAACGCAAGGATGTCATCTCCGCCGGTCAGATCGCCCCGGGAGATCTCATCATAGGGTTGTCCTCCACGGGACAAGCCTCCTATGAAAAAGAGTACAACGGAGGAATGGGAAGCAACGGGCTCACCTCGGCACGGCATGATATTTTTGCACATGACCTGGCCCGGAAATATCCTGAAAGCTTCGACCCCTCCCTCCCGGAATCACTTGTCTATAGCGGCAGCTATTCCCTGACCCGGCGCATCGGCGAGGTGAATGCAGACGCAGGAAAACTGGTGCTGTCACCTACCCGGACCTATGCCCCGGTGATCCGCAGGATGCTGGAAGAATCCCGGGAAGCAATCCATGGCATTATACACTGCTCAGGAGGCGGTCAGACCAAAGTCCTTCATTTTGTTGAAAATCTGCATGTCATTAAGGATCATCTTTTTCCGATACCCCCGCTTTTCCGTATCATCCGCGAAGAATCGCAAACTCCCTGGCAGGAGATGTACAGGGTTTACAATATGGGCCATCGTATGGAACTTTATGTCAGACCCGAAGCAGCCCAAAAACTGATTGACATTTCAAAGTCCTTTCATGTCGAGGCAAAAGTCATCGGCCATGTGGAAGCCTTCACCGGCAAAAAACTGACCATCCATACCGAAGCCGGCATCTTCGAATATTAGCTGCCCCGACCAAAACCTTCGCCCCAACTCCTGAGTCTTAAATTCCAGGATTTCAGCCATTCATGGTTGCTGTTGTTGCGAAAGAATAATTTCCACAATCATCACATTATCAAATCATCAAATTTTCAAATCAGTAAATGCATTATGTCTGATTATCCGTTGCTTGACAAATATGAAGCCATCCGCCTCCGGTTTGAGGAGGTTTCCCAGCAGATCTCCGATCCGGCTGCAATGGCCGACATGAAGAGGTTCATCCTGTTAAACCAGGAATACAAGCGGCTGGAATCGCTGGTGGCGGCATTCCGGGAGTACAAGGGGGTGGTTGACAACATCGTATCGGGACAGGAGATCCTGAATGACGAGAGTGATCAGGAACTGCGTGACATGGCGAGGGAGGAGATGGAGAGGTCGGAATCGCTGCTTCCGGAAAAGGAGCAAGCCATCAAACTGTTACTGGTGCCTGACGATCCTGAGGACGTCAGAAATGCGATTCTGGAGATCAGGGCAGGTACGGGGGGCGATGAGGCGAGTATTTTTGCCGGTGACCTCTTCAGGATGTATTCCAAATTCTGTGAACGAAAGGGATGGCGGCTGGAGGTGACCCATATGAACGAAGGCACCGCCGGGGGATTCAAGGAGATTGTGGCTACCATCACCGGCGAAGGGGTATATGGTATCATGAAATATGAATCGGGAGTGCACCGTGTCCAGAGGGTTCCACAAACCGAAACCCAGGGCAGGGTCCACACCTCTGCTGCTTCGGTGGCAGTGCTTCCCGAAGCGCAGGAATTTGACGTCGAACTCCGGGAAAGTGATATCCGTAAGGATACCTACTGCTCTTCGGGGCCGGGCGGACAGTCGGTGAACACCACTTATTCGGCAATCAGGCTGACCCATATCCCCACGGGAATCGTCGTAACCTGCCAAGACGAAAAGTCACAGCTGAAAAACCTGGCCAAGGCCATGGCAGAATTGCGAACCCGCATTTACAACATGGAATACCAGAAATATGTCGATGATATATCACGGCGACGCAAAACCATGGTCTCCACAGGGGACCGTTCCGCAAAGATCAGAACCTACAACTGGCCGCAGGGAAGGGTCACCGACCACCGAATCGGGCTCACACTTTACAACCTTCCGGCAATCGTCGCCGGTGACCTCGACGAAATCATCGAAAAACTGATGATCGAGGAAAACGCCGAACGGCTCAAGGAAGCGGAAATCTGAAAGATATCTGCATTTTACCTCAACCTTAGCCTTTACCTCAGCCCTTACCTCAACTTCAACCTTAGTTTGCGGCGCTTTTGTTCTTTTTCCGCCTGAAGAGCAACCGTAAAATGATGAAAAAAGAGCCAAGGATCAGGAGGGCCATGATGACGGGAATGATAATGGTGACAATGGGGGTAACGGTGGCGGCTATATTTTCGCCTGTAGAGACCAAAAAATTGCCGGTTCCTCCTGTCGTCCCCGTGGAACCCAGGCGCAGGGCTGCCGTTCCTCCCTGTACCGCCGCAGCTGCTCCTCCGCCAACGATGAAACTGGTGATCCATTTTACCAGCTCACTGTCAGCCGGAAGCACCGATGCAGTGATGAGAGTGCCGGCACCTACCGCCAGTGGCGTGGAGATGGAATCGAGCAGATTGTCAATAAAAGGAATGTAATAAGCGCCGATTTCCACGATCGTGGCAACACCCAAACTTATCAGTGACGTGTTCCCCGACAGCCATGAAAAACTTTCGGTGAGCGGGAGAAAACCCAGCCGGGCGGCAATCCCTGCAACCAGCAGGGGAAGGAATACCCGGAATCCGGTACTCGCACTTAGCCCAATGCCCAGGGCAATCGCCGTAATGATCTCTTTTTCCATCTTCAGGTTTTTTCTTTTTGTTCAAAAGTAACTAATTATTATGTCACCTTAAATTGTATCTTTAAAACTTGAATACCAGCACAGCAAATATCCTGCCATATGAATAAAACGGAGCTGTTTTCCCAAATCCGCATGAAACGGAGTTTTCTCTGTATCGGCCTCGATACCGATATTCTGAAGATCCCGGGCTTTCTGAAAGATACCGGCGATCCGGTTTTTGCCTTTAACAAAGAGATCGTTGACGCGACCCATGACCTTTGCGTGGCCTACAAACCCAACCTGGCCTTTTATGAAAGTCAGGGAGTTGCCGGATGGGTCAGCCTGGAGAAGACGGTCCGCTATATCAGGGAGAAGCATCCTGCTATTTTTCTGATTGCCGATGCCAAGCGTGGCGACATCGGCAATACCTCTTCGCTGTACGCAAGGGCTTTTTTTGAGCAGATGGATTTCGATGCCGTCACCGTCGCCCCCTATATGGGTGAAGATTCCGTGAAGCCATTTCTGGCATACCCCGGCCGGTGGGTCATCCTCCTCTCCCTGACCTCCAACAAAGGAGCTTCTGATTTTCAGATGGAACCGATGGCATCGGGGGAACCCCTTTTTGAAAAAGTGTTGAAAACAAGCCTTCGATGGGGTGATGCCGGTCATATGATGTACGTGGCAGGTGCCACGAAGGCCCAGGAACTTGCCCGGATACGCAGGATCATCCCTTCTCATTTTCTGCTGGTTCCGGGAATTGGGGCCCAGGGGGGAAGCCTCAGGGAGGTTGCACAATACGGGATGAATGCAGAATGCGGACTCTTGGTTAATGCTTCCCGTTCCATCCTCTATGCCTCGGGGGATGACGGTTTCGCCGAAGCTGCCCGCAATGAAGCCCTTAACCTGCAGGTCGATATGGAAGAACTCCTCCTCGAAGCCGAACTCCTCTGATATGATTATCGTTCAACTATTAATAATTACCACATGACAGACAAACAATGGCAGACCCTGTTAGCGGTCATCGACGGGGAAGTGCTGCCGTCGCCTCCCGCGGGATTTATCATCGACAGTCCGTGGCTGCCCGGATGGGCAGGCATCACTACACTGCAGTACTATTCCTCGGAAAAACTCTGGTTCGAAGCCAACATGAAGGCCATCGGGGCTTTCCCGGAGGTGATGTTTCTTCCCGGTTTCTGGTCGGAATTCGGAATGTGTACCGAACCCTCGGCTTTCGGGGCAAAAACCATCTGGACACGCCATGCGCTTCCCCACGCCGACAGGGTCATCGGCGACCTGGCGGAAATTGACAACCTCAGGGAACCCAACCCCAAAACCGACGGCTTGCTTCCTTTTGTGATTCAGCGCCTGCTGAATTACCAGCCCGAAATCGAAAGGGCAGGTCATGAAATCCGTTTCGCCATCGCCCGCGGTCCCCTTAACATCGCCTCTTTCCTCATGGGGACCACGGAACTTATGATGGGCATGATGATGGATCCTGACAGGGTGCATCTGCTGCTGGAGAAAATCACCCGGTTCACCATCGACTGGCTCTGTCTGCAGAAGGAGACCTTCCCATCTATCGATGGCATCCTCGTGCTCGACGATATCGTGGGTTTTGTGGGTGACGAAGAGTGCCGGGAATTTGCCGTGCCTTACCTCATACGGATTTTTAAGGCTTTCGACGCCAGGGTGCGGTTCTTCCACAATGATGCCCAGGGATTGGTGAGTACTCCCTATCTGGAAAAAATAGGGGTGAACCTCTTTAATTTCAGTTTTGAACATTCCCTGGTGGAAATCAGGAGTCTGGCCGGACCTGGCGTGACACTCCTCGGCAACCTTCCGCCCCGTGATGTCCTTGCCGCAGGTACCATTGAAATTGTAACCGAAGAAACCATCAGAATGGTTCGGTCCATAGATGACAAATCCAGGATCATCTGGTCGGTGGGCGGCGGTATGCCTCCCGATGTGACCACTGAAAACCTGCAGGCTTTTCTGACGGCTTTAAAGAAAGCCTGAAAAAACAAGATTACGGTATGAAAAGGATTCTGTTTTTGGTGTTTGCCGTTGTTCCCGTCCTGCTGGACGCCCAGGAGATGTTGCGTTTTTCCCTTGAAACTGCCCCGGCAGGAAGCCCGGCTCCTCTTTTTGTGCCGGTTCCCCAGGCGGGATTCAGCCGTGACGGGCAAAGATTAGCCCTCTTTGTGGTCTCCCCGCAAGGGGAAAAGGAGATCCCCTGCCAGGCAGAAGGGGGACATATCCCCGGAATCTGGTTCTTTCCCTCTGATAAGGAGGGCAGGAGAGAGTACGTACTCCGCATGCTGCCCGGACCGGGGGTTTCACAGGGTGCCCTTTCCCTGAAAAGGGATGATCAGGCCACCGTGATTTTGCGTATGGGGAAACCATTGCTGGCGTACAACCATGCCGAAGTCTTTCCCCCCGAGGGAGTCGACGCCCTTTTCCGCAGGTCGGCCTTCATTCATCCGCTCTTTTCGCCGGGAGGAGAACCCCTTACCCGCATTCAGCCCCCTGACCATTACCACCACTACGGAATCTGGAATCCGTGGACTAAAACCACGGTCAACGGCCGCGAGATCGATTTCTGGAACCTGGCCAAAGGAGAGGGAACGGTGAAATTCGCCGGTTACCTGGATGCGGCCCGGGGACCCGTGTTCGCCGGTTTTTCCCTTCTTCAGGAACACGTGTACTTCGGGGAACGTAAGCGGGAACATCTGGCAATCAGTGAAATATGGAACATCAGAGCCTGGGACTATCCCAGGGGGAAACTGGCCGTCATCGACCTGACGTCGACCCTGAACACCCCCCTTGTAGGAGGGATCATGCTCGAAGCATACCGCTATGGCGGAGGTATCGGCTTCCGGGCTACGGAAAAATGGCATCGCGAAAATAGCAGCGTATTGACTTCCGAAGGGAAAGTCAGGGCAGATGCCGACGGGACCAATGCCCGGTGGTGCATCGTGGAAGGGGAGTCTGCGGTCCCGGAAGGGCGGTCGGGGATCCTTTTCCTGAGCCATCCTTCCAACCGGATGCACCCGGAGCCCATGCGCGTTTGGCCTCCCGACGCCAACAACGGCAGGGGGGATCTCTTTTTTGAGTTTTGCCCGATACGCCATGAAGGCTGGAAGCTGAATCCCCTGGAGAATTATACCCTCCGCTACCGCCTGGTCCTCTTCGACGGATTGATGACCCCCAGGGAGGCTGAAAAACACTGGCAAGCCTTTGCCAACCCGCCAATAGCAGTGTTGAAAAACGAATGAAATGAAAAGACGCAAGTTCTTAGGTAGCAGTATCGCCGCCACAACGGGAGCCGTGATCCTGCCCACGCTCATACCGGCTTCGGTGATGGGGAAAAATCCTCCTTCGGACAGGATACAAATCGGACAGATCGGATGCGGCAGGATTGCCCGGGGCCATGACATCGGGGAGACGATCCGGTATGACAAGGCCCGGTTTGTGGCGGTTTGTGATGTGGACAGCAAACGGCTCTCCGACGGGAAAAAGCTTATAGAGGAGCATTATGCCGCCCGGTCGGGAACCCGCAAGTATTCGGGGGTGAAGATGTACGGTGATTACCGGGAGATGCTGTCGGACCGCTCCCTCGATGCGGTGATCATCAGCACGCCCGACCACTGGCATGCGCGGCCGGCCATTGAAGCCGCCCTGGCGGGCAAGGACATCTATTTGCAGAAGCCCACGTCGCTGACCATTGCCGAAGGCCGCCTCCTCAGCGATATCGTTAGGCGACAGGGTGTGATTTTACAGGTGGGGACGCAGCAACGCTCCTCCTCCCAGTTCAGGGTGGCGGCGGAACTGGTCCGCAATGGGCGGATCGGGAAACTCCACACGGTAAAGATCGGCCTCCCCGGGGATCCCTCCGGCCCCAACGCCCCGGAAATGCCCGTCCCCAAAAACCTGAACTTCGACATGTGGCTGGGATCGACTCCCCTGGTCCCCTATACCGAAATGGGCGTTCATCCGCAAAACGACTACGGCCGCCCGGGATGGCTCCGACTGGAAAACTACGGCGCCGGCATGATCACAGGATGGGGACAGCATCACTTCGACTCGGCAGCCTGGGGCATGGATACCGAATACACTGGTCCCGTTGCCGTTCAGGCGGTGGCGGAATTCCCCAAATCGGGCCTCTGGAATGTGCACGGTGACTTTATGGTCAAGGCCGATTACGCCAACGGCATCACCATGTACACCAGCGGGGGATTCCCCAACGGCATCCGTTATGAGGGGAGTGAAGGGTGGATCTTTGTCTCCCGCGGCGATTACGTGGCTTCGGCAAGCGACCCCGTGTCACGCGATGCCAGCCGCAAAGCTCTGGATGCCAGTGACCCCCGGATCCTGGAATCGACGATCGGCGAAAACGAAATCCACCTCACCAGGAGCGACAACCAGCATGGCAACTGGCTTGATAGCATCATCAGCCGAAAAGAACCCATATCGCCAGTGGAAATAGGCCACAGGGCATGCACCGTTTGCCTGATCAGCCATATCGCCATGAAAATCCCCGGCCGCCTGGAATGGGATCCCCAAACGGAACGCTTCCGGAACAGCGAAGAGGCAAATACTATGCTCCGCAGGCCGCAACGCTTCCCCTGGGGAACTGACCATATGGAATCGTGAATCCGCCTTCTGAAATCCGCCTTCTGAAATCCACCATCCGAAATCCACCATTTGCAATCTGAACTCCGCTATCTTTTGGCAAACTCAAGTTTTTCAACGTTTACGTAAAAATGATTATGAAAAAAGGACTTATCATTATGGTGCCGCTCTTAACGATTCTAGTGACAGGGTGCGGGGAAAGACCACCCTCTGCAGAAAAGAGGGCTTTTACGGGAGTGCCTGGAGAGGTGAAACTCATCACCCTCGATCCGGGCCATTTTCATGCCGCCCTGGTTCAGAAATCCATGTATGAGCAGATTGACCCTGTCGTCAGGGTTTATGCTCCTGAAGGGGAGGAAGTGAAGGACCATCTCGCCAGGATTGAAGCGTATAACCAGCGTGTCGCTGATCCCACCGCCTGGGTGGAAGAGGTATACGCCGGAGACGATTACCTGGAGAGGATGCTTACTGAAAAACCGGGGAACGTTGTGGTCCTGGCAGGCAACAACGCCCGGAAAACGGAGTACATCCTCAAGGCGGTAGAGGCAGGATTGAATGTACTGGCCGACAAGCCGATGGTCATCACCCCTGAAAATTTTACGGTGCTGGAAAAAGCTTTTTCTGTAGCCTCGGAAAAGGAGGTGCTCCTCTACGACATCATGACGGAACGGTATGAGATCACCACCATCCTGCAAAAGGAACTCTCCCTTGACAAGGCGGTTTTCGGGGAACTGCAGAAAGGCACTCCCGAAGAGCCCGCCATCACCAAGGAGAGTGTCCATCATTTCAGCAAGATCGTTTCCGGAACCCCTCTGAAGAGGCCTCCGTGGTTCTTTGACACCACCCAGCAGGGAGAGGGGATCGTCGATGTCACCACCCACCTGGTTGACCTGATCCAGTGGGAAGCATTTCCGGAGTTGATCCTGAAAAAGGAAGATGTGGAGTTGCACGCTGCGCGCCGGTGGAGCACGGATATGACGCCCGAAATGTTCAGCCGGGTGACAGGCCTCTCCGGATTTCCGGAGTACCTCGGTAAATATGTAAAGGACAACCTTCTGAAAGTCTACAGCAACGGGGAGTTGGATTACTCCCTGAAGGGAATCCGTGCCAGGGTTTCGGTGATCTGGAATTTTGAGGCGCCGGAAGGGACTGGTGACACCCATTACAGCATCATGCGCGGAACCCGCTGCAACCTGGTGATCAACCAGGGCCGGGAACAGAATTACAAGCCTGTGCTTTATATAGAACAAACCGCCAATTGCACTCCAGCAGAATTTGAAGCGGCGGTGACCTCGGCGATTTCACGGTTTGCCGGACTCTATCCCGGGCTCAGTGTGTCACAGGAGGGGGAGAAGGTATGGCGGGTGGAAATCCCGGAAGAATTCAAGGTGGGTCATGAAGCCCATTTTGCACAGGTGACCGGAAAGTACCTTCAATACCTGGTCGATGGAAAATTACCGGAATGGGAAGTGCCCAACATGCTAGTGAAATATTACACCACCACCGAAGCGCTGAAGCTGGCCTCCCGGCAGAATCAGACGATGGGTGACAGCGTAACGGGTGAGGCTTTCTTAAGACAAACGAAGGCACGGAAAGAGATCTCCGTGCCTTCGCAGCAAAATGACGGAAACGGCTATGCCATGGGAGCGGCCATTTCCGCGAAATATTTGTAAAACAACGGAATGGTGCGGATTCCATTGAAAAACTGCTCCAAAGAAAAGTTTTCGTTGGGGGAGTGGATGGCGTCGGAATCGAGGCCGAATCCCATCAATATCGATTTGATTCCCAGCACTTGTTCAAAGGTGGAGATGATGGGGATGCTGCCTCCCGAGCGTACGGGTATCGGAAGTACCCCGTAGACGTCGAGATATGCCTTTTCAGCAGCACGGTATGCGGGCAGGTCCACAGGGCAGACATAACCCTGTCCGCCGTGAAGGTAGGAAACTTCCACCGTAACGGAGGCAGGGGCGATGGATTCGAGATGATCCTTGAAGAGCTTCTCGATTTTGGTATGGTCCTGGTCGGGCACCAGGCGCGTGGAAATTTTCACATAAGCTTTGGAGGGGAGCACCGTTTTGGCTCCTTCGCCGGTGTATCCTCCCCAGATTCCGCAGACGTCGAGCGACGGCCTGATCCCCGTTCGCTCCTTAGGGCTGTAACCGGTTTCGCCCGACAAGGCTTTCACGCCGATTCCTTCCATGAAATCCTTCTCGTCAAAGGGAGCCCGTGCCAGCATCGCCCTTTCTTCGGGTGATACTTCCAGGACATCATCGTAAAATCCCGGAATCGTGATCCGTCCCCGGTCATCGGTGAGCCCGGCGATGAGCTTGCTCAATACGTTGATGGGATTGGCAACCGTTCCCCCAAACAACCCCGAGTGGAGATCGTGGGAGGGACCCGTCACCTCTACCTGCCAGTAGGCCAGTCCCCGCAATCCCGTGGTTATGCTGGGCATGCCGGGGGCGATCATGGAAGTGTCGGATACCAGAATCACGTCGGCTTTCAGCATCTCCTTGTGTTGTTCACAGAATTTCCCGAGATTCGGGGACCCGATTTCTTCTTCTCCTTCAATCATAAACTTCACATTGCATGGCAACGTGCCGGTTTTAACCATCAATTCAAAAGCCTTGGCGTGCATCATGCTTTGCCCTTTGTCATCGTTGGCTCCCCGGGCGTAAATCCTGCCATCCCTCACCTGGGGTTCAAAAGGAGGCGTGACCCACTTGTCGGGCGGATCGACAGGCATCACGTCCATATGCGCGTACACCAGGACCGTGGGCAGGCCGCGGTCGATGATCTTTTCCCCGTAAGTCACGGGATTGCCGTCGGTTTCAAAAACTTCGGCCCGGGAGGCTCCCGCGTCCAGCAGCAACTGTTTCCAGTATTCAGCAGCACGGTACATGTCGGACTTGTGTTCGCTCAGCGAACTGATGGAAGGTATCCTGATCAATCCGAACAACTCATCCAGAAAACGCTCTTTGTTTTTTTCAATATACTGATTGATCAATGTCATATGGGTGTTTTTTGACCGGAAAAACTTCCCGGTAAGTTAATGAATCAGGTGGATAGTACTGTCATTCAACGATTGCCCTGAAACGGGAATCATCAAAATATTTGCGGAATTCCATTTCCGTAGCTGCCGTCCGCTTCATGGCGGGGTTGTAAGAAATCGCTTTCCGGAGGCTGTCAAACAACAGGGATTCCTGTCCAGTCCTCGCTCCGATGACAGCTTTGAGGTATTCCTTCAGGAAACAGTCGGGCTTGTCATATTCTTCCAGATCGCTCAGGGCGCCGTTGTAGTTGCCTGAAATGACCTTCACAAGGGCGGTGTTCGGATCGGCCTCGCTTCTGAAGAACTGGTTGGCCTTGTTATAATCCCCTTTCCGGATGTTTACCAGCCCGAGGTTGTAATTCACTTCGTTTCCCGAGCCGGATGCCGTTCCGAATAACTTTTCAGCGGCATCAACATCGTTGTTGAACAAAGCAATGGCCCCCAAATTGTTTTGAATGACAGGTTCATCACTACGGAGCTTCTCCGCTTTCTCAAACAAAGGTTTTGCCTCGGCATAATTCATCTGCCGGGCCAGAACCACGCCGGCATTGTTGGGCCCTCTCCAGTCGTCGGGATAAACCTGTGAAAATGCTTGGTAAAGCTTCAGTTGTTTCTCCTGGTCTTCGGTCAGCGAAGCGGCATAAAGAAGCTCGGCGGGATTAAGGGCGCCCGGAGTGCTTTCCGCAATGGCAACGATCTCTTCATCGCTTTTCCCGATGATATTGACCGATGTAAGTAATTTGGCCCTCCGGAGTTTGGGGAGCACCTCTTCGGCTATCTGGGTGAATGCCGCCGACAGGTTTTTGATTTCCCTTTCCCTGACTTCAGGATCGGTATGCATGGATAATACCCTTAATATCAGATCTTTGTCCTGAATGTTGGACTGTTCCATCATCTCCCGGAAACCTTCCCAATCCTCTGG
>Ga0179946_1263931_pt1 | contig 13266 bp, 10 predicted proteins | sample AD_JPNNA4_sludge_FD_135924 | JGI IMG/M metagenome (GOLD analysis project Ga0179946, IMG submission 135924) | Metatranscriptome of active sludge microbial communities of municipal wastewater-treating anaerobic digesters from Japan -... | ecosystem: Engineered > Bioreactor > Anaerobic > Digestate... | reverse complement strand
TGTGGGTCAAGCGCCGCATCAATTTAAAAACCAGATATCATCATATTTTCTATAACATCTTAACGCATCAAGCCAAGACCTTATGGCTCAGACCAACATATTCAGATGTCGCTGCAATGAAGCTTGTCACCGAGCTACTCATACGGCATGCCCGAAACGACAAACTCTACCTATGTATGATGTTCCACAGCAATGAGTTTACATTGGGTGCCAGCCCGTACAGTTTAAATCAAGAAGCAGTTGATTTGCTTCAGGACCGGTTGGACAGGTTTTTTTAAAGTGATGCAAGATAGTTACAATATAAAGTACGTTGGTCTTGCTGATGTGGCCCGGGAAATTCAATGACGCGCCTGCATTATAAGGATAATACTGAAGGCATAAGATTTACCGATATTTGTTAAGTACATCAGTGGTGAGTTGACTCACAAAGTCATTTCTTCTGGTTTTAGAAAAAAATCAGTTGATCTTTCTTTTCAATAAACCTCACATATGATTAATGAATAGAATAGACTTATATATTAAAAAGGATTTATTGCAGTATATATTAATGCAACGTACACAATATCTGAAGAAGACAATAATTCACAAAGCTGTTGCTAAGCTCCTGAGGGTTTTTTCATTCTCAGATTTTGGGAGCATAAAAGCCAACATCCTTTTAAATCATAATGGTATTAAGAATGAATATAATACCGATATGTGGTCCGAGTACATTAGTATTAAGGACCAATTGCCTGAATCTGCCGAGAACATTTTAGATATTGGCTGTGGAATCGGGGGCATTGATATCTATTTGTACAAACATTACAAAAACTCATCAAATATTTTTTTGATAGACAAATCTGCGATTGATGACAATTTACATTACGGTTTTAAAGATCAAGGATCATTTTATAACTCGTTGTTGTTAACCAGGACTTTTTTAATCGAAAACAATGTCCCGGAAGAACGGATTTTTGTGCAGGAAGCAAATGCTGAAAATATTATTGAATTCAATCAACAGTTTGACTTGATAATATCCCTTATCTCATGGGGCTTTCATTATCCGGTCGAAACATATTTGAGATCCGCCTTTGATAAGCTAAAAACCAATGGCATGATAATAATTGATGTAAGAAAAGATTCAAACGGTATAGAAGAGTTAAAGGAAGAATTTAAGGAAGTAAATATCATTAAGGAATTTTCAAAACACTTTAGGGTAATGGTCAAAAAATCTTATTCTGCTTGAATGGCTCGTTATAAATAGAATAAAGCTAAAAATTTGAATAATATTAATATCGGGATATTAACAGGAAATCACTATCCACGCCTTGGCGGCATGGAGTTTGCGACTCATTTTTTAGCAGAGCAGCTTAACAAATTGCCTGGTGTTAAAGTTGGCGTAGCTTGCAGCACTATGCCTGAGATTCCTTCCGGATTTGAATATCCATACCCGTGTTACCGGGCTAAAAGCCTGTCTTATGCAACACCCTGGCTTTATAAGATGAATGTCCGGAAGATGATGAGGGAGCAAGAGGTCAATATTCTTCATGGTCCTATGCTTCACGGAGGAGGTTATGATGCTTTGGTGCTGGGCAGGAAATTTGGACTGCCAGTGGTTGTGCAATCACACGGATCTGATGTACAGGTAGTGGATGAGATAGGGTATGGAGCATGGTTGTACCCTGACCTGCAAAAAAAAATTCATAAAGTCATAAAAGAAGCGGACCGGATCATTGCTGTCAGTAGCATCAATAAACATAATATAATTGATCTGGGGGCACAGCCTGATAAGATCACTGTGATAAATAATGGCATTCAATACTCCAAGATACAGGAGATTCCATTTATTGACCTGCGCAGTAAATATGGATTGAATGATGACGAATTTTTACTGATTACTGTCGGGCGTAATAGTCCGGTAAAAAGAATGCAGCTTTTATTTGAGGCGCTTCAATTGCTGAAAGATTTTAACAAGATTAAATGCGTCTGCGTGGGACCATTGAAAGACTTGAAAGATCTTGTAAAAACGTATGGTATCGAACGCCAGGTTGTATTAACTGGTCCGGTGCCTGAAAACCTTGAAGATTCTATTTTTCCTCCATATCCTGAACTGATAAACCTTTATCGGTCTTCTGATCTTTACATAACAACCTCTTATGTTGAAGCATTCGGCATGGCAGCAATTGATGCACTTGCCTCAGGGATACCGGTTTTAATCGGCAGCAGGCATGGAGTGAAAGATGTAATCACGGAAAACCAGACTGGCTGGGTAATGAACAAGGAAACTCCGGAAGAACTTGCAGAAATGATAGTTCAATTATATCATGACCGGGAAAAGCTCAAGGCAAATGCAGCCATGATTAAAGATTCCGTCTCATGGCTGACTTGGGGGTATGTGGCAGGTGAGATGGTGAAAATATACAAGGAGATTTTAAAATGAAGCTGGCGATTCTTGCACAGGGGTGGCTTCATGATAAAACTGCAAAAGTCAACGGTACGTTGGTTCAATTGCATAACCTAACAGTTGCTTTTGCTGAACGAGGGGTTGAGGTCCACTACATTGCCACTAACGGAGATAAGACAAAGCCCGGGACAGAACAAGCAAATGGTGTTACCTTCCATTGGCTGCAAACTGATAATCAAGTTTTAGGCTGGAAAAAGAATATGATGCTCTACCGGAAAATTCTCGAAGGAATCCATCCTGATGCGTTGTATGTAAGGGGAAGAAATGTTTTTCAGTATGTAGCCGGTAGATATGCGCATAAAAACAATAAGATATTTGTCTGGGGTACGAACGGAGATGATGGAGCTGAATTCTGGAAAAATACAAGGCGATTGCTGGCTTCCTCAAAAGGTCCGGGCAAGAAAATCCTGCTCCTTCCATTAAAGATACTTGAAGACAGGTATATTAACATTGGTATGAAGATGCCCTCAGTTATAGTAAATCAGTCTGTGCAACAACAAGAGAGTACTAGAACGATCCTGCATAAAGAGGGGATTGTTTTGCCCAGCTATTTTCTACCTGTTGACAATCAAATAAAGAAAGAAAACCTGATCCTTTGGTTAGCCAACCTTTCACATGGGAAGCAGCCGGAAGTATTTATCCAGATGATCAGAGATCTGAATATGCAAAGCTGGAAGGCGTTATTGGGAGGAGGTACAACTGATGCAATTTATGCATCAAAAATTAAAAATCTGATCAGTGGTTTACCAATTCAACTGGCAGGCAAAATAACCTTTCGGGATTCTCAGTCATTTTATCAAAAGGCCAGGCTCTATGTCAATACAAGTAAAACTGGTTCAGATGGATTGCCAAATGCATATATCCAGAGCTGGTTGAGTGGCACACCTGTTTTATCACTGCATCATGATCCCAACAACTGGCTTAATCAGAAGAGGATTGGCTTTTGTGCTCATGGGGATTTTCTCTTGATGAAGAGAAAATTACATGAGTTGATCAACGATCCAATGCAAATTGAAGTAATGGGTAATAAAGCGAGAGAATTTGCCGAAAAAGAATTTTCCGATCCGAAAATCATTGACACTTACATCAGACTTTTCAGGGGTGAAAATTAGTTTAAAACCGATTACTAAAATTGCTTTTGTAATGCCCTGGCATATTTCTGAGCGGGGAGGAGGAGCTGAGGTGCAGGCAAATTATCTTGCTCAGGAGTTTGCCATGCGAGAATTCGATGTTCACTATATATGCCAGACAGCTAAATCAGAAAGAATTGGGTTAATCGATAGAATAAACGGATTCAATATTCACTGGATTAAGCCGTCTGGTAAGTTTCCATGGTGGGATCAGAACAAGTATTTCGTTGCTTTAATGGATATTAAGCCCGACCTGGTTATTCAGCGAATGTCTTCAAACGTGACCTATATTATTGGCAAGTATTGCAAATCGCAAAGAATTCCGTTTGTATGGATATGCACTGATAATGTATGTCCTTTTAAGGACATGCACATGCGCAGATTTAAGGAACGGGCTTCTTTAAGGACTACAAATCTTGTTAAGTACCTGATATTCTATCTTAGTAACCTTGTAATGGATTTTTACCGTGTAAGAGGAATGAGGTATATCACTCAAGCCTTTACACAGAACGATTTCCAGGAGAGAGAGGTCAAACGCAACTTTAATCTTACCTCAAATAGAATAACGTCAGGTCATCCAATGCCTGGTATTCAAATATCTATTGAAGAACGATTTAATAATAAGATAATATTATGGTCTGGAAATTTAGGGAAACACAAGCGCCCTGAGTTATTTATTCAATTAGCCTGTGAGATGCAGCAATCTGATTTCCAGTTTGTTCTGGTAGGGGGGCATTCCGATGAAGGCTATGTTGAAAAACTCTTAAACGATACACCGCCAAACCTGAAAATAGTGGGACAGGTTTCATTTGAAGAATCGTTGAATTGGTTCGGCAAAGCTACACTTTTGGTTAATACATCTATTGCAGAAGGTTTTTCCAATACTTACATTCAAGCCTGGTTAAGAGGTGTACCAACCGTGGTGTTTGGTGCTGACCCCAATGATGTGGTTAGGGGGAATGATTTAGGATGCAATGTTAGGAGTATTGAAGAGGCCAAGCAATTTATTCTTTCCCTATTATCAGATATGGGAAAATATTCTGATTATTCGGCCAGAGTGAGGCAATATGCCCGGGAGAATCATAGCATACAAAAGATGACAGACAATTTCCTTAAATGTCTAGAAGATGAAGGTATTGCATTGCATTAACAGTGCAAAAATAGGTGGCATTGAACGTTTGGTTATTGAATTGGCAATTGCCCAAAAAGAGCAGGGAATTGATGTTACTCTGATGGTCGACAGATCAGATGGTGAGTTTAACGATTATATTCAAAAATCCGGAATAACGGTAAAAAATTCAGGGATAAAAAGTGGATTTGATATTAGGTTACGAAAGCTTCAAGAACTGAAACAGCTATTTCGGCAATATGATATAATTCATCTGCATAATTTTGTATTTCTCCTTTCGTGGGCAAGCCTGTCTGCAAAGACAATTTATACAATCCACGGCCTTTCAAAAGGTATTAGGCGGGAGAATTTAATTAAGTACTATTTAAGAGAAACATTGAAAAAATATTTCCTTAATAGAGTTACTTATATTATTGCAAACTCTACCTATACCTTGAGCATGGCCCGGAAACATTATGGACTTAAAAGCTTACCCTCGAAAGTGATTCTTAACGGCATAAGACTACCAGAGCCAGCTATTAGGGATGTTAGTATTAATAATGAAATATTTACTATAGGATTGGTTTCAAGGTTTGTAGCAAGGAAGCGTATAGAGCGCTTGATAAATGCATTTGAAGTCTTTTTAAATAGTGGTGGTAAGGGTAAACTTGTCCTGGTTGGTAATGGCCCTGAATATTTACGGATTAACAATTTGATTAGAACAAAAAGACTTAATAATGTAGAGATGAACGGTTACGACACAGATGTTCAGAAGCATTATTCAAAATTTGATATATGTGTATTTCCTGCAGAAAAAGAACCCTTCGGGTTAGTCGCTATTGAGGCATATCTTTATGGTAAACCAGTGTTGGCCTTTATTGATTCAGGTGGCTTAAAGGAAGTAATTGAACCTATAGAATCGGAAGATATTGTTGAAAATGAGGAAGCCATGGCCCAAAGGATAATGCATTATTATACTAACAGATCGGAAATATCAACAAAATCAGCAGCACGAATTGCTTACGCTCGAACTAACTTTTCGATCGAGCGAATGGAAGGGGATTATTTTCAGATATACAAAACAGTATTGATGAATGACTAAGATTCTGTGGCTTAGTCCCGCTTTTAACCATTACAAAGCACGATTCCTAAATCATCTGGCCATGGCTTCAGATGTGCAGTTGAGTGTGTTGACTGGCACGGGTAGAGAAGGCATGGGAGATGGGGAAGAGGCAGGTAAATGGGAATATAATACAATATTTTGTAATGTTCCCAAGTCGCGGTTTGGTTACTCTCGTGAGGTTTTCAGAGCTCTTAAGGGAATTTTTTGTCAATACGATTGGGTGCTCATTCCTGCGGAAAAAAAAAAACTTAATATTACTACTTTATGCCTGCCGGTTACGTTTTAAAACTAAGTCAAATGGGAAACAGGTTAGAATTATCTCGTATAATCATCCGGTCTTAAAGTCTAAAAGTGAGAGAATAACTTGGATAGACTTATTTTTAACTCGTTTTTTTTATCGCAAATATGATAAAGTTGTTTTCTATACTGAGGATAGCTGTCGATGGGCTATTTCAAATGGTTTAATACCTGAGGAGAAAGCATTTTGGGCTAATAATACCATTGATGAAACAGAAATAATTAAATATAAAAAAGACCGGCAAAATCCTCTTTCACCTCCTCGATTGCTGATGATCGGAAGATTATTGGAATATCGCTGGATTGACCGGTTGATCGATTATTATTCTGAGCTTAAGAAGATTGTTCCAACAGTTGAGTTACATGTTATTGGTGACGGGCCGGAAAAATATAAAATTGAAGAAGCTCAACGACGCATTTCAGATATTCATTATTATGGAATGTTAATTGATGAGATGAAAATTGGCCCAATTTTTAATGAAGTTGATTTCGTTTTTATACCTGGTCATTCGGGATTGTCAATAAATCACTCATTTGCATATGGCAAGCCATATATCACCAGCCAGGATTATGTTAATCAACCACCTGAATATAGCTACCTGAAAGATGGAGTTAACAGTATAATTCTGACAGGTAATCGCGTAACCGATATCGAAAAGATCGGACAATACATTACAGATAAAGAAAAATGTGCTATTCTTCGAAACGGAGCCATTGAGACCGCGAAAAAATTGTCCATAAAAAACTGGGTGAAACAAATGCATTATGCTCTTGATTTATGAAGAGAATTCTGTTTGTAGCACCTTTCCCTCCTCCATATTCCGGTCCGGAATCTTCGGCAAAAATGTTCATTGAAGCACCGCTCAACGAACATTTTGAAATAATACCGTTTAATATTAGTTTCAGAAAATCTGCCCGGGACAGGGGGAAGATTGGTATCTATATTGTATTTATATTTCTACGGTTCATTTCCGGGTTAATAATCAGAATTGTTCGATACAGGCCAGAAATTGTATATTATTATGTTACAGCCACTAAACTTGGCTGGATATTTAAGGACATATGGTGTATTCTAATCTCAAAATTTCTCTTCAGAAAAGTAATCATTCATATGCGTGCCGGACACTTCAGAAGAAATTACGCCGAAATGTCATGGCTATATCGAAAATTAGTCAGGTTTGCATGCTCACGGGTGGACCTGGCGATTGTACAATCAGATACATTGAAGGACCAATTTAAGGATCTTGTGCAGCCAGAAAAAATTGAAGTTGTCCCAAACATGATTGATACAATCAAGTATGCACCTGATCCTTCAATAAACAAAGAAAATGAGATATTTTTCATGGGATTCCTCTCAAAAGCTAAAGGTTATACTGATCTGCTTAAAGCTTTACCGATTGTAGTTGAAGCACACAATGACATTAAATTCAGTATTGCTGGCACAAAACTTAAAAAGGAGCGCAATGACATTACCAATTTCTTGACAGGGGAACGCCTGACCTGGGAGGATCCGGAAGAGGTGTATAATGCTTATATCAAAGGGAAGTTTGAAAATAATTTCACATATCTCGGGGTAATTAATGAAACGGAAAAAATTGCACAATTCAGGAAAAGCTTGATGTTTGTTCTTCCATCATATTCTGAAGGATTCTCAATGTCTGTTCTTGAAGCTATGAGCACAGGCACCCCAATAATTGCCAGTCCTGTAGGAGCTTTGTCGGACATCATTGAGAACAATAGCAATGGTATTCTTATCGAACCAGGTAACCCTAAAGAATTGGGTCAAGCGATAATTTTATTATTAGAGGATATTAATTTACGCGAAAAGATCTCAAAAAACAGTCGTAGCCTTGTGCTAGAAATGTTCTCTAAAGAGATTGTTTCCCAAAAGTATGTTGAATTGTTTAAGAAGGTCTTAGATACTTAAAATCACCTATGGAGAATTTGGTAGTATTCCAGGATTTAATCGAGGAAATTAATGGAGTTGAGGCCTTTCGACAAAGAAAATATGCTCAAATAGACAGACCTGATTTTTATAATAAACTCCGAAAATTCTTCTTCTTCCTGGTACGCGAGGGATTTAAACGGACTTATAAAAAGATAAAATCCTCGCATTGGTATCAAAGACATCCCGATCAGTATCTGACGTTCATTAAGATAAAAAAAGGTAGCGAATATTACCTGAATGTATCAATTCAGTCGCAGTGCGAGATTGAGAAGTGCGTTATCAGGAATTCCTTTTATCATTTGAAACCTGATACTGACATTGAAGATGTTATTAGAAAATGTACATCTCTATATGAGGAGGATGGGGCTTATTTTAATCAGTTTAGTGATTATAAAATACCAGAAACGCTAAATAATTCTGAATACGTAAAGTTTACAACCTCCTATAATAAACCAACAACAATAAATTTCATCGAAGGAGTTTTCATTTTTGGTTTAGGAGGGTATGCTTATTCATATATACTTCCGGAATTTAGTTCATATCGACTCATTGCGTGTGTTGATTATAAAGCCGAGAGGGCAGATAATTTTAAAAAAGAGTTTGGATTTGAGGTGGCTCTTTATCACCCATTTCAGGCGGAGGAACTCCTAAGAAAAACAGAAAGGCCAATTGTAATAATTGCCACATATCACTCAGATCATGCAACTTTAGCTCACTGGGTATTCCGGATTAATCAGAAGTCAAGAATATTTGTCGAGAAACCGCCATGTGTGAATATAAAAGATTTGAATCTCTTGTCTGAGCTTTACCACAATCATGGTAATATAGAAATCGGATTTAATAGGCGCTATATTCCTATTAACAAGAAAATTAAGAAAATAGTTAAAGAGAAAATATTGATTATTACTATCTCTGTTAAAGAGGTATTAATAGAAAAGAATCACTGGTATTATTGGGGAAATCAAGGGAGCAGAATTACAGGAAACCTTATCCATTGGGTTGATTTAGCTAACTATTGGATCGATTCTGAGGTCTCATCGATTACAATGAACTCAAGCAGGTTAAGCAGTGAGGACTTAAACATCTCAATTGCATACCAGAATGGTTCAATAGCTAACATTACGGTTAGCGATAAAGGAAATTCATTGAGAGGTGTCCAGGAGCTAATTGAAATACGATTCAACAATGAAACGATTTTAATCCAGGATTATCTTAAATATATACATATCAAATCTTCCGGAAGAAAGGAAACTCGCTCATTTATTAGACGCGATAAAGGTCACGCCCGTATGTATAAAGAATTCAGGAATAACTTAAAGACAGGTGCCTTTGTTTATTCTCTAAAAGATTTGGAAAGAACTTCGGTCAATACAATCAGGGCATCTCGAATGCTTTTAGAAGGTCAGAAATATAGTTCGTTCCCTGAATCTTAGTCATATATTTGAGAAATCGTTTTCAAGATCAGTTGGCACCATACCTCGCAGGATAAAAGCGGAAATTTAAGGGATGCTTTTTTATATATCCATAATCATTCTTTTAGTAATCATTGTTGTCAGGATAAATAGCCCTCTTAAGGCTTTTTATCTTATAGTTGCCACTAAATCGATAATTGATGCAACATGGAATACCAGGGTGGGTCCCATCTCCCTCATTTCGGTTGAAGGCATCATAATGCCAATTCTATATTTTAATCTATTCTGGAATAAAGAGATTCCAAAATACTGGAAACATACCGGCTGGCTTTTATTTATTTCGCTTTCAACGGGCGTGATTTTCGGATTGTTGATTAAACCCGGGAGTGCTTTAGAGACAATAATAAAAAATGTAAATATTCTTCTCGGATTCTTTCTTATCCAATCATTGATCAGATCGAAAGAAGATTTTAGGAGATTTCTAATCGCTCTAATGATAGGTGGTATATTCCCGATAGCTGTAAGTATTTACCAATCAATAACAGGAGTACATTGGGTTGAGCGCTATACTGTAGGCATGCTGCGCTATGACGGGCTATATCATGATTCATTCCCGGTACGGTTCTATGGCACATTCACAATATTTGCAGCCCTCATTTATATCATATATTTCAGGGAACAAAGGAAGCTGTACCGTTTTTTGCCAATGATACTAATGATAGCGGCACTGTTTTCAATCTATAAGGTATTTAGCAAAGCAGCTGTAGTAATTGCACTGGCCTGGGTGGTCCTGGCACTTCTGTTTTCAAGGCGAAAACTAAGAGTATTCCTGCTTATTGCTCTGATTGGATTAACATTTGTCTTAATAGTAGGAGACGAGATCACAGATACAACAGAACAGCTCTTCAGTAAAGAGATTGGTTACCGAACTGGTGATGTGAAGGATGCAAGATTCATGTTGTCCGGGAGAGGTTATCAATGGGAAGACTATTTTGACTTTTGGAAGAACGATCAAAAAGTGCTCTATCAGTTTTTAGGAGATGGACTGAGTCGTCCAGCCCATAACGAGTATCTTCGAATTTTGCTTGCCAGTGGAATCATAGGGATAATTTTGTATGGATTGTTTTTAATTAGAATCGGATTTCTGATTATTCGTTATCCAAACGACATGAAATTATTCATTTTGATGTTGCTGGCGATGTATATTGTTGATTCTATCGGATTAGCCCCGGGAGACTACTATTATTACAATATTCTTGTATGGGGTTTTATTGGATTGTTTTTATACAATGACACCCTTTTACGTCTTGATGCAGAACCAGATCAAGAAATGACTCATGCACTGGATTAGATTGTCGTTGAGGAGTTTGATATTAATAATACAATAATCCAAGAACACGCGAAATGCTTCAACTAACCCAAAAGCTAAGTAATGGTGAACTGACCCTGAACGCAGTTCCGGAGCCTGTTATAGGCAAGGGTATGATACTGGTTCGGAACCATTATTCAATAATCAGCGCCGGAACAGAGGGAAGTATCGCACAGACGGCACGCAAGTCGTTACTAGGAAAAGCAAAGGAGCGCCCACAACAGGTAAGACAGGTATTGGATGTAATCGCCCAGCAAGGTCCCCTGCAGGCATACCGTGCAGTCACAAAAAAACTTGAAGCCTATTCGCCACTGGGTTATTCTTCTGCAGGCGTGGTAATCGGGATTGGCGATTCCGTTCAGGGCTTCAGCATTGGAGATAAGGTCGCATGCGCCGGAGCCGGCTATGCAAACCATGCCGAGATAGTTGCTGTCCCGGTAAACCTGTGCGTTAAACTGGAGGATGACGCTGATCTCAAAAAGGCAGCATATAATACCCTCGGGGCAATCTCTCTGCAGGCTATCCGCCAGGCTGACCTGCGCCTGGGTGAGTCGTGTGCCGTAATAGGCCTGGGACTGCTGGGCCAGCTGACATGCCTCATGCTCAGAGCTTCCGGCATCAGAGTGATTGGGATAGATGTGAATGAGATGTCTGTTGAGGCGGCAATCCTACACTGTACTGACATGGCGCTTAAACGAGATAATCCGGGGATTGAGGACCAGATACTCCAATTCACAGGTGGTGCCGGGGTAGATGCCGTCATCATTGCCGCCGCCACTTCAAGTACCGACCCGGTGAATTTTGCAGGTGCAATAACACGTAAAAAAGGGAAGGTAGTCATACTTGGAGCAGTGCCGACCGGTTTTGACCGCGATCCATACTGGTATAAGAAAGAGCTTGAACTAAAAATGTCCTGCTCCTACGGTCCGGGCAGGTATGATCCGGACTATGAGGAAAAAGGTATTGACTACCCGCCTGCTTATGTCCGATGGACCGAGAAACGAAACATGGAGGCTTTCCAAGCGCTGCTGGCTGACAGGAAAATTGATGTTGACTACCTGACTACCCACGAATTCGACTTCAAAGATGCCCCGAAAGCCTATGACATGATCGTTCAAAAGAGCGAACCATATTTGGGCATCATCCTTCGTTATGACGTTGAAAAACCTATATCTGAAAATGAGAAAATCATTATCAGACAGCCAGCTCCTGTTGCCGAAATAAACATAGCATTTGTAGGTGCCGGGAGTTATGCCCAGGGAAACCTTCTTCCAAATATTCCAAAGAGTGAGAATATTACACGAAAAGGAGTTCTGACAAACACTGGAACCACTTCAAAACGTGTAGCAGAAAGGTTTGGTTTTGAGTTCTGCACTTCAGAGGAGAAAGACATTCTGAACAACGATGAGATTAACACTGTCTTTATCGCTACCCGCCATGACTCCCATGCAGAATATGTCCTCAAATCCCTTAAGGCCGGCAAACATGTTTTCGTTGAAAAGCCACTGTGTTTAACGACGTCCGAACTTGAAGAAATAATAGAAACTTATAAATCTCCAACCAGCAGCGTTCAATCCTCAGCCACCAGTCCTCAGTCCTCAATCGCCAGTCATCTTCTTGTTGGATTCAATCGCCGATTCAGTTCATTATCTGACTTGCTGAAGAAACAAATTGGAACAGGTCCGATGACTATGCTCTACCGGGTTAATGCCGGAAGCATCGCTGCAGACACCTGGATCCAGAATATGGAGCTTGGGGGCGGAAGGATAATCGGCGAGGCCTGCCATTTCATAGACTACCTCACATGGCTTAACGGTTCTCTTCCTGCAACTGTATATGCATCGGCAATTCCAGGTCCTCAAAGCAAAAATGATACGGTCAATATTAATATAACCTTTGCAAACGGTTCGATGGGTGTGGTTGCGTATTATGCCAATGGCCCGAAATCGTTGCCCAAAGAATATATAGAAGTTTTTAGCTCAGGTACGGCTGCCGTACTTGACAACTTTAAAAAGCTTGAGATATTCGGAAGGAGAAAGATGAAGAAAAAACTCTTCAACCAGGATAAAGGGCAGAAGCAGATGGTTGAGCAGTTCCTGCAGAGCATACATGAAGGCAGGGCGCTCATTCCATTCGAGGAGATCGTGGCGGTTACAAAGGCATCTTTTGCAGTTCTGGAATCCATAAAAACAAGATTACCTGTTAAGCTATAAAGTCGGGTAGTTTTTTATTGACACAGCGTGGCACAGGCTTTAACGGGGTTGAGCAGAGTAAAGGACTCACTAAGGAGACTTGAGGAGTATTGCAGGAGAGAGGATTTTAAGGGATGGGATCCTTATGACGGGCTGAACTCCACGGTTTTTAAAGCCATTCCGTTTTTAAAGCACTGGGATTTTGCGCGCCTGGCATGGATACAATTATTCAAACGCAATCCAG
>Ga0179946_1075567_pt1 | contig 13641 bp, 10 predicted proteins | sample AD_JPNNA4_sludge_FD_135924 | JGI IMG/M metagenome (GOLD analysis project Ga0179946, IMG submission 135924) | Metatranscriptome of active sludge microbial communities of municipal wastewater-treating anaerobic digesters from Japan -... | ecosystem: Engineered > Bioreactor > Anaerobic > Digestate... | reverse complement strand
TAAACCAACAAAATTACGAATGGATTAAGAACCTCTTACGAAGAATATCAGCTCGGTTAACCCCGCGCCAGGTTATTAACAGCTTTTTTAACGCACTGGGCCGTAACGATTTTACTTATATATTTTCACTCTTATCCGGGCGCCAACTGTCGCCAAATGTTTTTTTTGAACGATTTGCCGAGTTGATTAATCCTGACGCGATGATTCTGGAAGCTGAGGCCAAAGATGTACAAGGATCACGAAATACTGCCCGAGTAACGGCCTCATTGACCAGGGTGGAAAATCACAAGTTTTATAATTGCCAATACCGATTCTACCTGTTGCACGAATCAGGTTATTGGTCTATTGGAGATATAGAAAAGTGCAGTTACCAATTAATAGATCCGGATTCAGACCAATCACCTTTGAATCGGCTGCTTTTCTGCCGGGTATATGAAATAATAGATATAGAAGGGCTCTTTGAAGCACTGGACCGCATAGATAACATTAGGGAAATTGAGGAATTACCCTATGGTACTCACCTGCGCATCAGCTATTTTGATGATAATTATAACCATGGAATATCCTTTATGAGCGGTGTTATTGCCGACATAATCCTGAACGGCGATGAATTAGTAGTTATGTCGCAAAACTCTGCTACCATAAGTGACATCGACCATTTATTTAATGAGCAGTTGGTTGTGGCAGTAATCCCCCAGGGTGACTATGAAGTGAGTATGATGACTGCCTATACTTATCTGGGAGGACAGTATAATAACTTTGAAGATTTGTTATATCAGGGAGAGGATAATCCTATCTATGATGATGGCATGCGCTTGATTACCACCCGTTACCTGGTAAAAGACCGGGAGCGGGTAGTAAAACGAATAGAAGAACTAAAGACTATTAAGATAAAACTGGATAATAGTTACACCCTGTATTATCAAATCGTCAAACAAAACGGCAGCAGTAATTTTTTTGCCGAATACTTACTCGGTCCCAGTTGGGTAAATGTATCGGCTTTTGGTGAGCGGGATATAAACCTGGCCCGACAGGAATTCGAGGAACAGATGTATGGGTGTTTAGAGTTTGACGGTATGGAAGTCAGAAATGAAGGCTTTTTTGATATATTAACCACTGATATTAAAAGGGAATACCCGGAGTTAGAACCGCAGTTAAAAGAAATTTATCTGGATAAGTGGTATCATAGCCAGTTAAGCGCCTTAAGCGGAATGAGTCCTTCGGAAGCATGTCAGACCGAAGAGGGCAGCAGATTATTGTGGGCAATGTTTAAAAATCTAAAACAGAATAGTAAGGCCCCTTATATGCAATACCGTAAGAACATTGGTCTTAAGGAATATATTCGCAAGGTGGAACAAAAAAAAGAAAGCAAACAGTAGAAATTTGTATTGACAGCGCTTATTTGTTTAAATATACTTTATAGATAATCGACAAAAAAACTAAAACAGGCTATGAAGGGAACCGACACGTGGAGTAAATTGATAACAGAGAGCCGGTGCGAGCTGAGAACCGGTATCAACCTTCAGGTGGTGATCATCCTGGAGCTGCTATCTGAAAGACCTTGAAAAGGTTTAATAGGTGGTGCCGGACGAAAAAGTCCGTTAACAAGTTAGCATCGAATAATCTGTGCTGCAAGAGGTCGCGTGAAAGCGACAAGCAGGGTGGTACCGCGGGAAATTACCTCTCGTCCCTGAGCTGGGCGAGAGGTTTTTTATATCCTTTTTTAAATGTAGGATGGACTTTGTAAGGAAAAAATAAGGAGTGGTATGGATGGGACTAAGGATTTACCTTGATGGCAAATTTGTTGATGAACCGGATGCCAAAGTATCAGTTTTTGACCATGGTTTTCTATACGGCGACGGTGTCTTTGAAGGGATAAGGGCTTACCACAACAGCGTATTCCGTCTAAAGGATCATGTTGACCGTCTTTACGACTCGGCCAAGGCTATAAATTTGGAAATTCCTATAAGTAAGGAAGAGATGTCTGATGTTATAGTAGATACCTGTCGGCAGAATGAACTCAAGGATGCCTACATACGGGTAGTAGTATCCAGAGGTAAGGGAGATTTGGGGTTGGACCCCAAAAAATGCAATGTGGCTACAGTAGTATGTATAGCATCTTCAATTACTCTGTACCCGGATGAAACTTATACCAACGGGTTGACGGTAATAACTGTTCCTACCCGTCGTAATGGTCCTGAAGGTGTTAATCCCCGCATTAAATCTTTAAACTACCTGAATAATATTATGGCTAAAATTGAAGCTAATATCGCCGGGGTACCGGAGGCCATCTTGCTTAACCAGGAAGGTTATGTAGCCGAATGTACCGGTGACAATATATTTATGGTTAAGAACGGCGTATTAAAAACTCCGGCTATACATTTGGGTATGCTGGAGGGAGTAACCCGTAATGAAGTAATTAAGCTGGCAAAGAAAAATGGCATTCCAGTAGAAGAAACCACCTTTACCCGTTATGACCTTTTTGTTGCTGATGAGGTTTTCCTAACTGGAACTGCGGCTGAATTAATCCCGGTAACCAGAATTGATGGTCGGGTAATCGGCGATGGGAAACCAGGACCGGTCTTTGCTACCCTCCTGGGTGAGTTCCGGGAACTGGTGAAAGAACCCGAAGGCCCAGAAGCGGTTATATTTCAGTAAAACCTATTATAATCTGCGGGTTCCGCGTCTAATTAATTAGGAGGTGACGAGCATGCGCAGTGATTTGGCCAAAAAGGGCCTGGAAAAGGCTCCGCACCGTTCGCTTTTTAAAGCCCTGGGACTTACTGATGCGGAGATGTCCCGACCTCTAATAGGAATAGTAAACTCAAAAAACGATATTATTCCTGGCCATATTAACCTGGATAAAATTGCCGAAGCGGTAAAAGCCGGTGTACGACTGGCCGGGGGTACCCCAATGGAGTTTCAAACCATAGGTGTTTGTGATGGCATTGCTATGAACCATACCGGTATGAAATATTCTCTGGGTAGCCGGGAAATCATAGCTGACTCCGTAGAGATTATGGCTATCGCGCATGCCTTTGATGCCCTGGTATTTATACCCAACTGTGATAAAATAGTACCGGGTATGCTGATGGCAGCAGCCCGTTTAAATTTACCTTCGATATTTATAAGTGGTGGCCCCATGTTAGCCGGCAGGGTAAAAGGCAAAGCAGTTAGCCTGACCCAGGTTTTTGAGGGTGTAGGTGCTGCCGCCGCCGGACGCATGAGCCTGGAAGAGCTGGCTGACCTTGAAGAAAACGCTTGTCCCACCTGTGGATCCTGTTCCGGTATGTTTACCGCCAATTCCATGAACTGTCTGACTGAGGCTCTGGGCATGGCCCTTCCTGGTAATGGTACTATTCCGGCAGTTTATTCCGAGAGGATAAGGCTGGCCAAAAAGGCTGGGATGCAGATTATGCAGCTATGGGAACAGGATATTAAACCTCTGGACATTATGACTGCCGATGCCTTTCAGAATGCTATACGATTAGATATGGCCATAGGCTGTTCCAGTAACTCAGTATTACACCTGCTGGCCATAGCCGATGAGGCGGGGGTCAAAATTGACCTTAATGTATTTAACGAAATTAGCGCTAATACTCCTCACCTGTGCAAATTAAGTCCGGCCGGGGAACACCATATGGAAGACCTGTACCGGGCAGGTGGGCTTCAGGCTATGTTTAATGAACTAAACCGAAAGGGTTTAATTAATACCGACTGTATGACGGTTAGCAGTAAAACTGTGGGCGAAAATATTGTTTCTACTCCGGTCATAGACTATGACGTTATCCGGTCGGTTGATAATCCCTACAGCCAAACCGGGGGACTGGCCATTCTATTCGGTAATTTGGCACCTGAAGGGGCAGTAGTCAAGAAGAGTGCAGTTGCTGAAGAAATGATGTATCACGAGGGCCCGGCCCGGGTTTTTGATTCGGAAGAAGAAACAGTAGAATCTATCCTGGCAGGTAAGATTGTAGCCGGGGATGTTATTGTAATACGTTATGAAGGACCGGCAGGGGGACCAGGAATGCGGGAGATGCTTACCCCCACCTCGGCTATAGCCGGTATTGGACTGGATAAAGAGGTAGCCCTTATAACTGATGGGCGTTTTTCCGGTGCTACCCGGGGAGCCTCCATAGGGCATGTATCCCCGGAGGCAGCAGCAGGTGGACTAATTGCCCTGGTAGAAGAAGGGGACCTTATACGAATAGATATTCCGGCCTGCCGGCTGGACCTTATGGTGGACGCAGAAATACTAGAAAAGAGGCAAGCCCGCTGGAAAGTACCAGAACCAAAGATTAAAAGCGGATATATGCAGCGATATGCACAGATGGTACAATCAGCCAGTTCCGGAGCTATTTTTAAAAAATAACCGGAGAAATTAAAGTTAAGCGGGCCATCAAAAAGCCCGCTATTTTTATACTATTCGGAGGTGAGTTCAGGTGCAGTTAAAGGGAGCAGAGATTTTACTGCGGTGTTTGCAGGAAGAAGGTGTTGATACTGTATTTGGTTATCCCGGGGGCGCGGTTCTTCCTATCTATGATGCGCTATTTGAATCAAGTATTCGCCATATACTGGGCCGACATGAACAGGGGGTAGCCCATGCCGCTGATGGCTATGCGCGAGCAACCGGAAGGGTAGGTGTTTGTATTGCAACCTCTGGTCCGGGAGCGACCAACCTGGTTACCGGTATTGCTACGGCTTACATGGATTCCATTCCCCTGGTCTGTTTTACCGGACAGGTGGGAACTCCTCTAATAGGCCGGGATGCCTTCCAGGAAGCTGACATAACCGGTATTACCATGCCTATAACTAAACATAATTACGTGGTGGAAAGAACTGAAGATGTTGCACGTACCGTAAAAGAGGCATTTTATATTGCTAGTACCAACCGGCCTGGCCCGGTAGTGGTAGACCTGCCCAAAGATGTAATGGAAAGAAGCATTGACTATAAGCCGGAGGAAGCAGAAGTCAATCTGCGTGGCTACCGGGTTATGAAGGGATGCAGTTCGGGCCAGGTTATTTCTGCGGTGGAGTTTATTAAAACTGCTAAACGTCCGGTTATTTATGCGGGCGGAGGAGTTATTTCTTCCAATGCCGCAGCAGAATTAAGAGAATTGGCTGGAAAACGCAAAATACCAGTTACCACTACCCTGATGGGAATGGGCGCTTTTCCCGGTAATAATTATCTTAATTTAGGTATGTTAGGCATGCATGGCACTCGTTATGCCAATTATGCTATCGGTGAGTCTGACCTGCTGATTGCAGTAGGGGTACGTTTTGATGACCGGGTTACCGGTAACATTGCCACCTTTGCTCCTCATGCCCGGGTAATTCATATTGACATAGATGCTGCTGAAATAGGCAAAAAATGTAGATGTAGATGTTCCCATTGTCGGTCAGGTAAAGGAAGTACTCCAGGGTATTAACCAGCGTCTGGATGAAGTCCCCGAATATTGGGAATGGCATCAGACTATTGACCGCTGGAAAGAGGAATTCCCTTTACGTTACGGTACTTCTGGTGAGGGGCGTATAATGCCTCAGAACGTTATCGAGAAAATATATGACCTGACCCGGGGCAATGCTATTATTACCACCGAGGTAGGGCAAAACCAGATGTGGGCAGCTCAGTATTACAAATTTGAACATCCTCGTACTTTCCTGACTTCCGGCGGGCTAGGTACCATGGGGTATGGCCTTCCCGCTGCCATTGGGGCCAAGATTGGCCGGCCCGACCTGCCGGTTATTGATATAGCCGGAGATGGCAGCATTCAAATGAACATACAGGAATTGGCTACCGCAGTACAATACCGATTGCCGGTTATAGTCTGTATACTAAACAATCAGTTCCTGGGGATGGTCAGGCAGTGGCAGGGTCTTTTCTATGGCGGACGCTATTCCTATACTGATATGAGCCATCAGCCCGATTTCGTGAAACTGGCCGAAGCTTATGGTGCTATCGGCCTTAGAGTCAGTCAGGAAGGGGAACTGAATCGGGCTCTGGAGCAAGCCCTGCAGGTTACTGACCGGCCGGTGGTATTGGATATTTTGGTGGAAAGGGAAGCTGATGTCTATCCCATGGTACCACCTGGAGGCTCTCTGTCACAAATGCTGGGGGGTGTAGAAATATGAGAAGACATACACTGGCGGTTATTGTTGAGAATCGCCCCGGCGTACTTACCCGGGTAACTACTTTGTTTCGGCGCCGGGGTTATAATATTGAAAGCCTGGCCGTAGGGGAAACTGAAAACCCCAGCATATCTCGTATTACTATTGTGGTAATGGGTGATGAAAAAATCCTGGAACAGGTGACCAAACAGCTCTACAAGCTGGTTGATGTCATAAAAATAGTGGACATTACCGATAAGCGTTCCGTAGAAAGAGAACTGGTAATGATAAAAGTTAAAGCGGATGTTAATGTCCGGGCTGAAATAGTACAGATAGTAGATATTTTCCGGGCCCGTATTGTCGATATAGGCAAAACCTCTCTAATTATTGAGGTTACCGGAGATAGTGGCAAGATTGATGCTATAGTGGAATCATTAAAACCTTTCGGTATCATTGAGCTGGTACGAACCGGGATAGTAGCCATGGTACGGGGGGAAATAAAATAGTGATGCAGCCGGGTAATAGCCTGGTAAGCTGATAGATTTAAGGAGGTTAAATAAAATGGCAAAAATGTATTATGATGCAGATGCAAATCTAAATGTATTGAAGGGAAAGACCATAGGGGTTATGGGGTTTGGCTCCCAGGGCCATGCCCAGGCTCAGAATCTTAAGGAAAGTGGACTAAATGTAGTAGTAGGTTTAAGGAAGCCCTTCGATGAGGCCAGTGAAAAGGAATGGAATGCGGTAATAGAAGCAGGCATTCAGCCTATGACCGTAGCCGAAGCTGCCCAGGCAGCAGATATTATCCAAATTCTTTTACCTGATGAAGTTCAGGCCCGGGTATATAATGAAGAAATTAAGCCTTATCTTAAAGAAGGAGATGCCCTGGGGTTTTCCCATGGTTTTAACATTCATTACGGGCAGATAGTACCTCCGGTATTTGTTGATGTTTTTATGGTAGCTCCCAAAAGCCCTGGCCATCTGGTAAGACGGATGTATGTTAAGGGTGCCGGGGTACCCGGATTAGTTGCTGTGCAGCAGGATTATAGCGGACAGGCCAAGGAAATCGGTCTGGCTTATGCCTGTGGAATAGGTTGCACCCGGGCAGGAGTAATTGAAACCAGCTTCCAGGAAGAAACCGAAACTGACCTCTTTGGCGAACAGTGTGTATTATGTGGAGGAGTAACCCAGCTGGTTAAAACCGGGTTTGAAACCCTGGTGATGGCAGGTTACCAGCCCGAAATTGCCTACTTTGAATGTTTACATGAGCTGAAGTTAATTGTTGACCTCATATATGAGGGCGGTATGAGTTATATGCGTTATTCCATCAGTGATACGGCTGAATGGGGCGACTATACCAAGGGACCGGATATTATTGGGGACGAAGCTCGCTGGGCCATGGAAGAGGCTTTAAAGGATATTCAAGACGGCGTCTTTGCCAAAAACTGGCTGCTGGAAAACCAGGTAGGGCGGCCGCAATTTAATGCTTTGAAGAGGCAGAACAAAGAACATTTGATTGAAGAAGTAGGAGCCGAACTCCGTGCCATGATGCCCTGGTTAAAAGAAAGTAAGTAATAATTCATAATTTGGGAAGAGGGGTATTATGGCGGATAGCAAAAGATTATATTTGTTTGACACCACCCTGCGGGATGGGGAACAGTCCCCTGGGGTTAGTTTGAATGTAGATGAAAAGCTAGAGATAGCCTATCAATTGGCTCGCCTGGGGGTGGATGTAATTGAAGCCGGTTTTCCGGTTGCCTCCCCCGGTGATTTTGCTGCGGTCAAAATGATTGCAGAAAAAGTCAGGGGACCGATTATTGCCGGGTTCTGCCGGGCCAATCGGAAAGATATTGACCGGACCTGGGAGGCCGTCAAGGGAGCGGAGTCTCCCCGGATTCATACATTTTTGGCCACATCGGATATACATTTAAAACATAAACTACAAAAGAGCCGGGAAGAAGCCCTGGTTCTGGCGGTGGATGCAGTTGCCTATGCGAAGGAGTACTGCAGCGATGTGGAGTTTTCGGCTGAAGACGCATCCCGTTCGGATTTGGACTATCTGGCGGTGGTGATAGAAAACGTTATTGCGGCTGGAGCTACTACAGTTAATCTTCCGGATACCGTCGGCTATGCTATACCTGAAGAATTTGGGGCCTTTATCAAAACCCTCCGGGAACGGGTACCTAATATTGACCAGGCCATAATTAGTGTACATTGCCATGACGATTTAGGTTTGGCGGTAGCCAATTCCATAGCCGGTATTATTAACGGTGCCCGCCAGGTGGAATGTGCCGTGAACGGTATCGGGGAAAGGGCAGGAAATGCCTCTTTAGAGGAGATTATCATGGCCCTGTATACTCGCCAGCATTATTTCGGGCGGCAAATAAACGTGAATTACAATGAGATTTACCGCACCAGTCGACTGGTAAGTGCATTGACCGGTATGACGGTGCAACCTAACAAAGCTATAGTAGGGAAAAATGCCTTTCTCCACGAAGCTGGTATTCATCAGGACGGCGTACTAAAAGAACGCAGCACCTATGAGATAATGAGCCCGGAATTGGTGGGAGTAAAAACCAGCAACCTGGTTTTGGGTAAACATTCCGGACGTCATGCGTTCAAAGAGCGTATGAGTGAACTGGGTTATGAATTGGATGATGAAGAACTGAATCGTGCATTTGTACGTTTTAAAGACATTGCTGACAAGAAGAAAGAAGTTACCAATGAAGATTTAGAAGCCCTGGTAACCGACCAAGTTCGAGCAGTACCTGAACGCTTTAGTCTTTCTTACCTGCATATATGCAGTGGTACCAGTATTGTTCCTACCGCTACGGTTAAATTGACGATAGAAGACAAAACTTACGAAGCCGCCTCCACCGGTGATGGCCCAGTAGACGCAGCCTGTCACGCCGTGGATAAGATTACTGATATTTACGGTAAAATGCACGACTATAAACTGAATGCGGTAAGCGGTGGTAAAGATGCCCTGGGTGAGGTAATATCACATATTGAAATTAATGGCAAGATATTTAACGGGCGGGGCCTGAGTACGGATATCATTGAAGCTAGTGTAAAATCCTATATTGATGCCATTAACCGTTACTATTTTCAACAACAACGGCACCGCGAAGATAATTCTTAATTCTCAATTCATTTATAAGGATGTGTGAAACTGTGGGAATGACCGTAAGCCAGAAAATTCTTGCTGCCCATGCTGGTAAAGAATTCGCAACTCCAGGTGAACTGGTAAACTGCAAACTGGATGTAGTCCTGGGTAACGATGTTACGGCACCGGTAGCTATCGCTGAATTTGAGAAACTGGGAATGGACCAGGTATTTGACCAGGAAAAGATTGTCCTGGTGCCAGATCATTTTACCCCCAATAAAGATATAAAATCGGCCGAACAGAGTAAAATTATGCGTGACTTTGCCCGCCAATTGGGGATAAAGCATTATTTTGAGATAGGCTGTATGGGAATAGAACATTGCCTGCTCCCGGAACAGGGACTGGTACTCCCCGGTGACCTTATTATTGGTGCTGATTCCCATACCTGTACTTATGGAGCTCTGGGTGCTTTTGCTACCGGAGTAGGATCTACTGATATGGCTGCCGGTATGGCTACCGGGGAAGCGTGGTTTAAGGTGCCGGAAAGCATTAAGTTTATTTATTACGGGAAAATGCCCCGCTGGTTAAGCGGTAAGGACCTTATACTTCATACTATTGGAGATATTGGGGTGGACGGAGCCCGCTATATGTCCATGGAGTTTACTGGAGAAGTAATCAGCAAACTCTCTATGGATAATCGTTTTACCATGGCTAACATGGCCATTGAAGCCGGGGGTAAAAATGGAATTATTGCTGCCGATGAGATAACCCGGGAATACGTTGAGCAAAGGGCCAGGCGTCCCTATACTGTGTATCAATCAGACCCCGATGCCGAATATTTCGAAATCCGGGAATATGATGTTTCCAAAATGGAACCGGTTATAGCCTTTCCTCACCTGCCGGAAAATACCCGCCCGGTCAGTGAGGCTACCGGAGTAAGTCTGGACCAGGTGGTTATTGGCTCATGTACTAATGGTCGGCTGGAGGATTTGGAGATAGCGGCTTCCCTGCTTAAAGGCAAGAAGGTACACCCGGAAATACGCCTGCTGATTTTCCCCGGTACCCAGCAGATTTACCTGAATGCTCTGCGCCGTGGTTATATTGAGACATTTATTGAGGCTGGAGCCGTAGTCAGCACCCCCACCTGTGGGCCTTGTTTGGGAGGACACATGGGTATACTGGCCAAAGGGGAAAAAGCCCTGGCTACAACTAATCGCAATTTTGTGGGCCGCATGGGTCATCCGGAGAGTGAAGTCTACCTGGCCAGCCCTGCAGTAGCAGCAGCCAGTGCCATAAAAGGGCGTATTACTGCTCCCTGGGAGGTGTAAGATATTATGAAATTTACTGGTAAGGTGCATAAATTTGGTGCCGATATTGATACTGATGCCATTATACCGGCACGTTATCTGACTACCTTTGACCCCCTGGAGTTAGCCAAACACTGCATGGAGGATGCTGATGCTGATTTCCCCAATAAAGTAAAAACCGGGGATATTATAGTTGCGGATAAGAATTTCGGCTGTGGCAGCTCCCGGGAACATGCCCCCATAGCAATTAAAGGGGCAGGAGTATCCTGCGTAATTGCCCGCTCCTTTGCCCGCATATTTTACCGTAATGCTATAAATACAGGGTTGCCTATTCTGGAGTGCGATGCTGCTATTGACGCAATAAACAGCGGCGACGAAGTAGAAGTAGACCTTGATTTAGGGCAGGTTCGTAACTTAAGGACAGGTGAGGTTTATGAGGCTACTCCTTTCCCTCCCTTTATGCAAGAAATTATGGCTAAAGGCGGTCTGATTAATTACATTAAAGATAAACGATGAGAGGATGGAGTTAATGTACAAGATAGCTGTACTTCCCGGAGACGGTATCGGGGTAGAAATCGTACCGGAAGCAGTTAAAGTTCTGCAAGCAGTAGGAAAAAAGTTTGGTTTGGAGTTTGAGTTTACCGAAGCCCTGATAGGCGGTGCCGCATACGACGATGTTGGGCATCCCCTGCCGGCTACCACACTGGAACTATGTCGCCGCTCTGATGCTGTACTTCTAGGTGCTATTGGCGGACCCAGGTGGGATAACCTGCCGGTGGAACTAAGACCGGAAATTGGGGCCTTACTACCGCTGCGCAAGGAACTGAAGCTATATGCTAACCTGCGTCCCTGTGTTCTTTTCCCCAGCCTGTTACAAGCATCTACTCTGAAGGAGGAAGTTATCTCTGGGGTGGATATCCTGGTTATCCGGGAGCTTACCGGAGGCCTATATTTTGGCGAAAAAAAACGAGAGAAAACCCCGGATGGGGGAGAGAAGGCTACCGATGTCCTTACTTATTCCACCTATGAAATAGAAAGAATTGTCCGCTTTGCTTACCAGGCAGCCCGCAAGCGCCGGAGCAAATTATGCTCGGTGGACAAAGCCAATGTATTAGAAAGCTCCCGTTTATGGCGCGAGACTGTAAGCAAACTGGCAACCGCATATCCCGATGTGGAAACTACCCATATGTATGTGGATAACTGCTCCATGCAGTTAATCCGTAATCCCCGCCAGTTTGATGTAATTGTTACGGAAAATATGTTTGGGGACATACTTACTGATGAGGCTTCCATGCTGACTGGTTCCATTGGTATGCTGGCCAGTGCCTCTATTGGCGGTCAGGTAGGACTTTACGAGCCTTCCCATGGAAGTGCACCTGATATCGCCGGGCAAAACAAGGCTAATCCGCTGGCCACCATATTGTCAGCTGCCATGATGTTAAGATATTCCTTTGACCGGGAAGAAGAAGCGGTCGCTATTGAGCAGGCAGTTAACCGGCTACTGGAAGAAGGCTACCGTACCCCCGATCTCATGGAACCCGGCAAAAAACTGCTTAATACCGTTCAAACCGGCGATCTGGTAGCGGAGTATATTTTAGGTGATTAATAAGAAATAGGTGTTAATGTTTCTCTTTAGATAAATTGTTTCACGTGAAACATTTGAAGTGATAATTTAATTATGAACCCCGAATTAATACCCATCTAATTAGTTTTATTGGAGGTAAGAACCTTGGGGATAAGAAGTTGGATGTTTTAATTTACGATACTACCCTGCGGGACGGGGCTCAGGGAGAAGGGATTTCCTTTTCCCTGGATGATAAGATAAAGATTGCGAAGAAACTGGACTACCTGGGGGTATCCTATATAGAGGGAGGCTGGCCCGGTAGCAATCCTAAAGACCTGGAGTTTTTTAAGCAGATGCAGCGCCTGGATTTAAAAAATGCTCGGGTGGCTGCTTTTGGTTCTACACGTAAACCGGGCATTACGGTAAAGCAGGATAGCAACATTAAAGCCCTGTTAGATTCGGGAGCTAAAACTATTACTATAGTGGGCAAAACCTGGGATTTCCATGTCCTGCGAGCTCTCGAGACAACGCTAGAAGAAAACCTGAACATGATCCGGGAAACAGTTTCCTATTTAAAAGATAAAGACCTGGAAGTAATCTTTGATGCCGAGCATTTTTTTGATGGATTTAAAAATAACCCGGAATATGCCCTGCAGGTCCTGAAAACTGCCGCCGATGCCGGGGCTGACTGGCTGATTCTATGTGATACCAATGGCGGCAGCATGCCCTGGGAAATTGAATCAATTGTTCAAGAAGTACGAGACCAGGTGCAAACTCCTCTAGGGATACATGCCCATAACGATTCCGGATGTGCGTTAAGTAATTCCCTGGTGGCAGTGAAACAGGGATGCCGCCAGGTTCAGGGTACTATAAACGGATATGGTGAGCGTTGTGGTAATAGTGACATCTGTTCTGTTATTCCCAACCTGGAATTAAAAATGGATTTAAGATGTTTGCCCTCAGGTAATCTCAAATACCTCAGCGAGGTATCCCATTATATAAGTGAGATTGCCAATATGCCCCACCACAATAACCAGCCTTTTGTTGGCCATGGAGCCTTTGCTCATAAAGGAGGTATCCATGTCAGTGCTCTATTAAAAGACTCGCAGACCTATGAGCATATTAACCCGGAAGAGGTGGGAAATCACCGGCGGGTCCTGGTATCAGAACTTTCCGGTTTGTCCAACCTGTTATATAAGGCTAAAGAACTTAATATTGATGTTAATACCTACGATGCTGAAACTCGCCGCCTGATGAAACGGATTAAAGAATTGGAAAATCAGGGTTTCCAATTTGAAGGGGCTGATGCATCATTGGAACTTTTCCTGCGCAAGGCCTTTGGTCAGTATGAAGACTTCTTCCAGTTGAAAAATTTAAAAATTATTTTAGAGAAAAGCGAAGGGGAAGAAGAATTTAGCGCCGAGGCCATGATAAAGGTACAGATAGGCGATAATACCGTTCATACCGCTGCTGAAGGTGAGGGACCGGTAAACGCCCTGGATAACTCGTTGCGTAAAGCCTTGAATGAGGTTTACCCGGAAATAGCAGATATGCAC
>Ga0179946_1036094_pt1 | contig 13956 bp, 2 predicted proteins | sample AD_JPNNA4_sludge_FD_135924 | JGI IMG/M metagenome (GOLD analysis project Ga0179946, IMG submission 135924) | Metatranscriptome of active sludge microbial communities of municipal wastewater-treating anaerobic digesters from Japan -... | ecosystem: Engineered > Bioreactor > Anaerobic > Digestate... | reverse complement strand
GCAGGCACGTTGCAGTTGAGCTAAGCACCGATGAAACTTATGACGATATTATTCCTTACCGTGAAAATTCCATTTCTGCCTACGTTTCAATAATGCGTGGCTGCAATAATTTTTGCTCTTATTGCATTGTTCCATTTACACGTGGCAGAGAACGCTCAAAGAACTCACATACTATTATTGATGAAGTTTCTCTACTTAAAGAAAAAGGAGTTAAGGAAATTACACTGCTCGGTCAAAATGTTAATAGTTATGTATGCCCTGAAACAAATATTTCTTTTGCTAAACTTCTTGATTTGTGTGCTGCTTCCAATCCAAATACCTGGTTCCGATTTATAACATCGCACCCAAAGGATATGAGCGATGAGCTAATTGATGTTATTTCAAATCATAAAAATATTTGTAAGCATATTCATTTGCCATTGCAGGCGGGTGCAAACAGAATTTTGCATAAGATGAACAGAAAATATACACGTGAGCATTATCTTTCACTTATAAAAAAAATTCGTGCTAAAATTCCTGATTGTGCTATCACTACTGACATTATTGCCGGCTTCCCATCTGAAACAATTGATGAGCATAATCTAACCTTGTCTGCTATTGAAGAAATACGATACGATGGTGCATTTATGTTTAAGTACTCTGTGCGTCCCGGAACAAAAGCAGAAAGTTTTGATGATGATGTTAGTGAAAACGAAAAAATTCGCCGTTTAAATGAAATTATTGATTTGCAAAGTAAAATTGCAAAAGATATTAACAAAGAAGAAATTGGGAAAGTTCATATTGCCCTTGTTGAAGGAAAAAGCAAAAGGAATCCAAAGCAATGGCAAGCTCGAAGCGATACGAACAAACTTATTATTTTCGATTTACCAGAAAGTAAAATAGAAAAAGGTGAGTTTATTAAGTTAAAAATACTTAAGTCAACTTCTGCAACGCTCTTTGGTGAGTTAGTTGAATAATAAAAGATAAGTTCTTAAAAATTGTTTTGTATGTCATTGGTAACCCCACGATAAAGAAAGACCTTTATCTGGTGGATACCAATAACATCGCTACTTTTGATTGTCATTCTGAGCGCAGCGAAAAATCTCAAGCTTTGTGGTAGCAATGACTTGTGAGATTCTTCGCTTCGCTTCAGAATGACAGGGTAAATATATGTCATCTCCATTTAAATGAAGCACTTGCTTTATCCTGGTGGTTCGTAATGACATTATGATTTTCACTATTAGTTAGAGGTTTGGTTTGAAAATCAGAAATCAACTATTTTCCACGTTTTGAGAGCTCAACGTTAAATTTCATTAGTTTTCCATCACGAAGCAATTCAACCACAACGACATCGCCGGGACTATGCTCACGAATAGCATAAGTTAAATCATAAAGATTATTGATTACTTTTTCACCGAACTTAGTAATGATATCGCCATTTTTCAATCCGGCTTTTTCAGCAGGGCTACCAGTACTTGTTCCTGAAATCTTGAAGCCAAGATGATTATCTTCAAAATTAGGGACAATACCGAACCAGGCGCCATTTCCAGCACCAGCTTTAGCAGCCATTTCCTGGTGGTCCATTTTTACTAAAATATATTCTGGCTTATTCGAATTATTCCCAATGAAATCCAAAATTTTCATAGAGAAATCAGCTACTTTCAGCATACCATCAAAATTGATTTTTTCGAAATCATCACTTGGAAGATGATAATCAGAATGAAGACCAGTAAAAAAGAACATAACAGGAACGTTGTTAGAATAAAAAGAAGTATGGTCGCTCGCACCGTAGGGGTCTACTGACTTTGAGAGTATCAGGTTATCAATTGCAGAAATAGAATCAACAAGTTGGCTAAAATACGGAGAAGAGCCAGTGCCAATAATATTCAATTTGCTATCCTGCATCCTGCCTACCATATCCAGATTCAGCATAAAAACTGTTTTCTCTAACGAAACTAATGGATTCCGGACATAATAGTTTGAACCAAGTAATCCCATTTCTTCACAATTTATTGCAAAAAATATAACAGAACGCTTTAATGGATTTTTCGCAACTCTTTCTGCCAGTTCTAAAAGTACCGATGTACCTGAAGCGTTATCGTCTGCACCATTATGTATTTGTGTTGTTTTTCCACGATATAATGAATTAGCGCCACCCCAGCCCAGATGGTCGAAATGAGCTCCAACTACAATATATTCATCGGATAATTTCTCATCGATGCCTTTTACCAATCCAAGCACATTTGGCACACTTGTTTCAATAATTTCAAGGTCAACACTTATATTAACAGTAGTATTTGGAATAATAAAGCTTTTGGGTTTTAAGTTTTTTACAATTTCCTGCTCAACTACGTAAAGTTGCTTATCTTTTGGAAAAAATTTAGAAATGCTTGTTCTTGATGCCTGAACGACAGGAATATTATTACTTTTAAAGAATCGCACCATATTAAGAGGAATGAAAACATCAGCAGAATCGCCCTGGTCTTTCACTAAAATAACAGCAGTGGCACCTTTGGATTTAGCATTCGATACTTTATATTTTATTTCGCTATATTCTTTAAATTTGTCAATTTTAGGACGTCCTTCAGCGGAATCTATTAAGATAATTACAGCTTTTCCGGAAACATCAATATCTTTATAGTCGTCATAGTCGAAATTTTTCGCACTTATACCGTAGCCAACAAAAGCTATTTCCCCAGAGAAACTTGCATTATCAGAAAAACTAATTGGATAAAAATCTTCTTTAAGAGTCCATTTCCTTTCAATAGGTTTTATTTTATCTAAAGGCACACCGGGCTTTTCGATTTTGACGCTGAAAGATACGCTGTTTTTATCTGTAATTCTGACACCGGAAGAAATAGAAAAATTCTGGAAATAATCGCTTCCCAGTGGTATTAGACCAAACTTTTTAAAGTTGTTCGCAATAAAATTAGCCGCTTCAAAATTCCCTTTCTTACCCGGTTCACGCCCTTCCAACTCATCAGAAGAAAGATAGCGTAGATATTCCTTCATTTGAACTGCTGCGGGTTGTTCTTCCGCAGCAGTATAAAATATATTTGAAATAATAAATAAAAATGATAAAAGTAGAAAGAATACTTTACTCTTATTTATATCTGTTGTGTTCATAATGTTTTTATTTTACTAATACAATCTTTTTAATTGCAGAAATTTCCTCATTTGAAATTCTTATAAAGTAAACACTGGAAGGTACTTGAGCAAATGACAATAAGTAATTATAATTACCAATTTCTAAGTAACCATTAAAAATATTAAATTGAACATTACCCAACTTGTCAATAATATCAATTTTATACTCTGAAGCGTTTGTAATATTTAGTTCTAAATTTGCCTGGTCAGTTATTGGATTAGGAGTAATTTTCCCTGAAAAAATTCTATCAAAGTCTTCTACTGAAGAGCCCTCTTTACCAATACCTTTTAAGTTTATCTCTAAGGTTTCTGGTGTGCCATCATTTGTTATTCTCAGTTTTGCTGTTCTTTGCCCAACAATATCCGGAGTAAAACGAACTCTTAAAGTTGCTGTATTATCAGGTTCAATTGAAGTTGGAGCAGAATTTGATAATTCAAATACACCATTAGGAACGCCAGCATCAGGAATAATTTCAACTTTTGAAATATTAACATCAATAGTCCCTGTATTTTTTATTTGAATACTTTTTGTTATATTCAAATTAACCAAAACAGAGTCATAGTTAATTGTTTCACCGCTAAGATTGGTTAGTTCTTTTTTGGCGCTTGCTGGAGTATATTCAAACTGTAAAGTAGAAATAATTGGCTTTCCTATCTGCCATAAACGAACTTTTCCATATTCATAAGCAAAACCGGTAGAACGATGTATATCTGCCTGCATATAATTAAGAACTGGTTTCCAGGTTACTCCATTATCACTTGTAGAAAAGACCTGCCCAAAAGAACCTACAACATAAATTTCTTTAGAATCAGGAGGTGCATAAATAGCTACTGGAGTAATTCCATTACTTGAAAAATTATAGCGATTTGGCACCCAGGTTAACCCTCCATTTGTAGAAGAGGCAACTAAAGCGTCTGAGTTGCCGGTTTCGTTATATATAGCAATACCATTAAAATTATCTTTAAAACCGATAAGATATACATTTTCAGCTTTCATTATTGAAACTACATCCCAATTTTTCCCCTTATTAGTTGTATATAAAAGTCGACCTTTATTTGTTCCAAACCAACCTTTATTTTCAAGCCAGGCAGCACCATTTATAAAAACACTTTCATTTGCTAAGGGAACAGGTGCATTAGTTACAAGTGACCAGCTTGCTCCGGCATTAGAAGTAGTACCAATACCAAATTTACCTGTTTTTTGGTCTCCAATAAGGCAGCCGGTATTTTCATCAAAAAACTTTATGCTTGTAATAAAATTTGTAATTGACTCGACGGAAGCAGAATTCCAAGTAGCACCAGCATCAGTTGTTTTAAATACTTCACAAACTCCAGTTTGAACACCAGTACCGCAATACGCTGTTTGATTGTCCATTGCATAAATGCTATAAAAGTTTTTGGGAGTTCCCATAACTTTAAAATTATTATCATTAATTAAAAATATGCTTGAGCCATTGCTACCAGCATTTCCGACAGCCCACATATTATTTGCTGAAGGTGCTATTGCTCCATAGCAAGTAAAAGCCAATGCTTCCGGAATATTATAATAAACTGAATATTTATTTTTGGAGCTAAGGTGAATAGGAACCTGAATAATCTGATAATCAACATATTCATCGTGAGCAACTGTCAGGAATAAATCGGCAACTCCGACCATCCAAGGGTTGTTTTCCTTTAATTGTATTTCTACTTCAAAATCTTTACTTTCTAATTCATTTAAACTACCGAGGTCTTTTTCAAATTCAGTAAAAGTTACGTAGTTTGAAATAGGGGTAATCCTTAAAAAAACATTATCTGCATAGCCAAGATAGTTTTTCATAGTTAAGATTAACCTGGTCTTTTCATAGCTTGTAATAGCATCTGTATCGTAAAATTTAATACCAGAAATAACCAGACCAGCAATTTTGTTTGTTGAACCGGTTCTATTGTAATCTACTGCTTTAAAAGCATTTGCTCTGCCATAATAAAGATGTCTTTCTTCTTTGCTTTTGGCAATAACATTATCACTTGTACTTCTAATCTGATGGATTACACGCTGTACTCTATCAGCTGGAGTAGGTGAATTGGTTATCCAATCCGGATGCGAACTTAAAACTAAACCAGCAATACCAGCAACGATTGGAGAAGCCATAGAAGTACCGCTTTCTTTGCCATATAAATGACCCGGTAAAGTAGAAAGAATTTCCTCTCCTGGAGCATAAACAGTTACCAATCTACCTCTGTTAGTAAAATATGCTAATGTGTCTGCCTGAGTTGTAGCACCTACACATAATACGTTTTGATAGCAGGCAGGAAATGCAATACGATTGTCAATATTGTTACCGTCATTTCCGGCAGCTACTACAACAACAGAACCTTTACTTACAGCATAATTAATCACTTCTTGCTCTACAGGACTTGAACCGGAGCCACCCCAACTGCAATTAATTACGTGAGCACCATTATCGGCTGCGTAAACAATACCATCATAACCGCGCCAAATACCACCTACATTTGCCTTGTCAGAAGCACATTTAATTGACATTATTCTGCAATTATATCCTGTACCAGCTATTCCTTTCAAATTATTTGTTGAAGCAGAAGCACAACCAGCAACGTGAGTTCCATGTGTTTGATTTGTATTTCTTGGATCGTTATCTTCTTTCCATTGCTTGCTAAATGCTTCCATTATTGATATATCACCAACAAAATCCCAGCCATAAATATCATCTACATAGCCATTTCCATCATCATCAACATTATTATTGGGTATTTCACCCGGATTAATCCAATCATTTGACCCTATATCCTCGTGAAGATAATCTACTCCAGTATCAACAATACCAATAACTATATCGGTACTACCTTTGGTTATATCCCAGGCGCTTGCAGCATTTATATTTGTCATTGCATATTGATACGGGAACTGAGTATCATCGGGTATATGGAACGGGTAGCGTTTATAAATTGGAACTGCGTATTCAACTTCTGGATTACTTAGCAAATCGTAACATACTTTATAAACATCTTCACCTGAATTAAAAGTAATTTCATAAATTCTGCTTAATTCTTCTGCTTTTGAACCTTTTTGTTTGCTTCTAACAGGAAGATTTATTGCCTGTTTAATATTTTCGATTTGCAATCCTTTTAGCGAACTCATTAAAGTAGAAGAACTTAAGGTAACATTACCATCACCAATATCTTCAACTTCTTTTGTCTTTATGTGAAAGGCGTTTGGAATAAATTCAGATTCCGGAACACGATAAACCTTATGGATAGTAGCAGCAGAAAAAGTACCGTCTGGTAGTTTCTTACCGGGTACATAAATCTGATAAGCGACTTCTCCATAAGATTTCTCTTCCACCTGTTTCATATACGGCGGCAAAATTGCATAAACATTTACTATGCAAATAATGAAAAATACAATTGTTAAAAATAACTGTTTCATATAAATACCTTTATTATTATTTGTTTATTTAATAGTTAATTTTTTATGAAAAATGGTAATAATATAAATTCAGAACTCGTGATTCCATAATGAAAATAAAGATGTTAGGAGATTTACCTCGTAAAGAATGATTTCACAAATTATCCAGAAAAGGTGTCATTCCGAAACGAAGTGAGGAATCTCAAACTCTATAGTTGCAATGACTTGAGAGATTTCTCACTTCGTTTCGAAATGACAAGACTGCGAAATACCAAACTACGAGTCATCAGAAGTTCTGATAATACCATTTTTCATAAAAAACACTTTATAAAAAAAGGCGAGCAGCATTTATACTGCTCGCCTTGAAACTAACATATAAAGCTATTCCACAAAAATTATGGCATAACGATAAATGATTGAATTGCGAATTCACTGCTGCCAGTTGAGACTTTAAGAATATAGAAGCCAGCTGCAATATTTCCGGTTGGAATTGAGAAGCTGTGCTCTCCAATACTCATTGTTTTATTATCTTGAACTGTAAGAACATTAACGCCTTCGGAGTTATAAACTTCGATAGACATTGGCTGAGCTTCATAAACGTTCATAGTAAAGTTAATAACGTCTTTTACTGGGTTTGGTGCAATGCTGCTTAAGTTGAATAATGAAGTACCTTCGTAACCGTCATTTTCATCACCGGCAACTGCTTCTCTTGAACCAGCAGTTTTTTCTCTTGGATTGAAGACTGCACTGTTTAAGTTGTAGTTTTCTGTTCCTGCTTCAGTTGAGTTATATGCAAATACTCTAAAATGATAGGTTGTTCCAGTGGTTAAACCGGTAACTGTTAATGGATTTGCAATTGTTGGAACTGCTGCACCATTATAAATTACATAAGCATTTCCAATTTGGTCTCCTAATCCAAATGTTGTATTTGCTGTATATGTCATACCATCAACTGGGAAGTCAGTAATAGTAAGAGCAGTGCCAGCTTTTACTAAAGCTATGCGGTAGGCACCTGCATTGCTTGTTGGTAATAACCAAGTTAAACTTACTTGTGTAGGTAGAGAATTTCTAAATGAAATAACTCTGTCTTGTCCAAGTGGTTCTGGAGCTGGGGATTTTGTTGTTGCATTTCCAAGAGCTGGAACATTAAGATAAACTGTTCCGCCACCGAAACCATTGTAAGTATAAACTGCATAATAATATTGTGTACCTTGGGCTAAACCTGTAACAGTTACGTTAGCATCTGTTCCAACATAAACAACATAAGCATCACCTATCATTTGACCTAAACTATATTGTGCATTTGCATTATAGCTTTGTCCGTTTGTTGGTGCTGTAAATGGAGCAGAATTATTCTTAGCAAGAACGATTGAATAAGTACCATTGCCAGGAGTCCAAGCAACATTCATTTGTGTTGTTCCAATTACTGGGAAGTTCACGTTTGTTGGTGGAACTGTTGGAGCGGATACTGATGTTTGAAGTTCACCTAATAATGGGTCAACGATATTATAGTTAAATGAATTCAAGATATCATCGCCTAAAATACCATTTCCGTTATATGCGTATAATTCAAAGTAGTAAACGCCACTTGGAACTAAGTTAGTAAGGTTGAAGGTATTGCCAGTACCATTATAAACGATAAAAGCGCCATCAATCATTTGAGAGCCGTCGCCATAAGCATTATTTCCAGCTGGATAACCAAAATTATCTTCTGGCATTCCTGTTAAACCTAACATATGAGCTAAAACTAATGTCTTTTCAGCACCAACTGCCTTAGTCCATGTTAATGTAGCTGATACATCAGATACATTTGTGAATACTAAGTTTGTAGGTTGAGCTGGTTCTAATGCTAATGTTTTGATTTGTTCAATATTTGACCAATCTGAAGCTACATCTGAATAAATTGCTCTAATTTTTACGTTATAAAGAGTATTTGGTAATAAACCATCAATATCAAAATCACGCATATCACCTGGTAAGTCAAATATATCGCCATTTGCGTCTAATTCAAAGTAATCAGGGTCAATTGCATAAGTCCAATAAGTAGAGAATCCTTCTTCCCATTTATTGTCTGGTACTAACATTACTGGAGCTGGTAATACTACGTTCCAGATATTTGTTGAACCGTATTCTTCAATATTGTAATTATGTGTATTTAATTGATATGTGTTTAAAAATTCAACGCCACCATTAAATGCATATACTCTAAAGAAGTATTCATTAAGTGGTTCGAGGCCAGTAACTGTTGTAAAGTTATTTGAACCAATATAAACGACTTTACCATCACCAAGTGCTGGAGCTATTGAATAATCTGTATTGAATGTATATTCAGTTGCATCCATTGGAATTCCTGTTGGGTCGCTTGTGTATGCAAGTACTAAATATTTATCAGCATCAATAGCAAGATTCCAAGTTAGATTAACTGTATTTTCAATTAATCCAAGCTCTGCTGTCATATTAGTAGGAGCTGTTATTGGCTCTACGTCTAATGTTGCAACTGCAGGTGCATTATTAGCAAATGTATAAGAACCACCGTAATTGGCAATTACAGTATAGAAATATAATGTAGCTGGTGTTAATTCATCAATAAATATCGATGTTTCATTACCAACATCAATATCATCAATTAAATCACCTTCGCTGTTATATAAGTAAATTTCAAACCAATCAACTTCGCCGTTGTATGTCCAAGTGGCTTCAAAACCAGTATCGGTCTTAAAGGTTACTGGGTTAATAACTGGTGCTGGTGGTAAAGTAGATTTACTTCTTGGGTTGTTTGTTCCATCACCTAATAAGTAGGCAATACATTCAGTGTTATTATATTCATAAACTTTGAATGTATATTTATGACCACCGAATAAGCCAGTAACTGTTACTCTATCGGCTATGCCATTATATACTACGTAACCTGTTCCAATCATTGAACCTAAGCCGTATTGACTATTCGCTGTATAAGCTGTTAATTGTTCAGGTGTTCCGTCAACGCCGTTTGGATAAGCAACAACTAAAGCCATATTACCATTACCGCGTGTCCATCTTACTTTAATAGTATTATCTGTTACACTAGAGAAAATAAGACTTCTTGCCTGAACGGTTGGAGGATTACAAGGAATGATTAATTCTGTTGTAAAGTTCCAAACTTCTGACCATTCGCCTGTATAATTATCATTAAAGCCATTTACTTTCCAATAATACATTGTATTATCTTCTAATCCGGGAACTTCAATAGTAGTTGTACTTGTTTGTAATGCAATTGTATATGTAAAGTTAGGATCTGTTGATAAGTAGAAATTATACATTGTTGCATTATTAGCAGCTTGCCATGCAAATTGTGTTACTGGTAATATATCAACATCAACTGCTCCGTTAGCTGGTGAAGTTAGAACAACTTTAGGAACAAAATTGGGGTCAACATAAGACATACCACTTATCACATAGTAACCATTTACTGCATAAATACCATTACCTTGTGAATAAGAAACATTATTTACTGTATAATAAGTTTGTGTTTCTGCTTTATATAATTTATAACCAATTGTTTGGCCAACAATCATACCATCAGTAATTGGAGTTTGGTCATTATCGCCCCAAACTGTTATGCCATTACCTGTTTGTGGTGGTGGTTGAATTGTCCATTCAACTGCGCCGACGCAGAATCCGAGTGGTGAATAAGCAGCAACCCAGTCGCCGTCTGTAAGAGGAACTGTGTTAATTGTTGGTGTTGCAGCGTAAGGAATAATGACTGTTGCATTATTGCCAGTATTGGTTGTCCAAATGAATGGTTCAGCTTCAGATGTAGTGAACATCCAAACTTCTGACCAAGCGCTAGTGCCACCTAAATTATTTGTTGCATTTACTCTCCAGTAGAAAGTTTCTTCTGGTTCTAAATTGTATAATGTTATTTCATTTACAATTATGTTTCCAGCATAATGCATTTCTGTAAAGTTTGCATCGTGAGCTAATTCAAAGTAATATCCAACTGCCGTTGGCACAACTTGCCAGTTAAATTCTACTTCTGCAGGTGGTACACCTATTGTTTCATTAACAGGAGCAACTAATACTGGAGGAGCTGGAACTGGAATTGGTTCTGTAAAGAATGACCATACTTCAGACCATTCACTTTCATTTAATAATTCGCTCTTTGCTTTTACTCTCCAGAAGTATTCTGTTGCATAATCAAATCCAACAACAAATACAGTTGTTAAATCTGTCCAGCCAGAGAATTCAACATTTGTAAAGTTAATATCAGTTGCAACTTCATAGTATGATTCGATTGCTGGTAATACTATTTCCCAATCTAAATCAGTACCTGCAATTAATATACCAGTTGCGCCATTTACTGGTGCTACTAATACTGGTGCGGGAACGTATTCTGCTTCTGTGGTTAATGACCAAGCTGCAGACCATTCACTTTCATATTCACCAGCAATAGCTTTTACTCTCCAGTAATAGGTAGCTGAGTAATCTTCGAATTCGTGTTGATGTGTAGTTGTTGTTAATAATTCACCCCATACTGGGTCCGTGAAGTTTGCATTGTGTGAAAATTCAATATAATAGCTATCAGCGCCTTCACTTGCACTCCAAGAGAAGTCAACTGTTAAAGGCATATTTATTGAAGCATCTGGGGGTGCTATTAATACTGGTGCTTCTGGAATGAATGGAGTTGTTGTAAATGACCAAACTGTTGACCATTCGCTTGTACCATTTTGATTCGTTGCATTTACACGCCAGTAATATGTTGTTAAGTATTCTAAATCATAAACATTTACTGTTGTTCCTTCTGTCTCAAGTTGAACTGCATTTTCAAATGCTTCATTTGTAGCTATTTGGAAATCATAGTAATCTGCACCATTTGATGCATTCCATTCTAAAGCTAAAATGTCAACTGGAATGTTTAAAGTTCCATTAAGAGGAGAAACTAATACTGGTGGTGCTGGTGGAACTGGTGTTTCACCTGTTGTGAAGTTCCAAACTTCTGACCATTCACTTGTAAAGACATTATTGAAGCCATTTACTCTCCAATAATATGTAGTTTCCCAATTCAAACCAGGTACTTGAATTGTGGTTTCGCTTGTTTGTAAAGCTATTGTTGTTGCAAATGTTGGATCTGTAGATAATTCGAAATTATATGTTGTAGCATTTGCTGCTGCCAACCATACAAAATCAACAACATCTACATCAATTGCAGCGCCATTAAGTGGAGAAACGAGAACTGGTGCAAGTATTGGAACGTTTTCAGTTGTAAACATCCAAACTGTTGACCATTCGCCAGTTTGATAATCATCATAACCACTTACTCTCCAATAGTATGTTGTATTGTAATCCAAGCCAGTAACTTCTAATGAAGTTTCTAATACTTGATATGGTGTAGATATAGCAAATGTTGGGTCTGTAGAAACTTCAATATTATAAGCAGTAGCTTCTGCAAGACCTTCCCAAGTCAATAAAGCATAAGGAAGAATTACAACGTCTGCTGCTTCGTCAATTGGCGATAAAAGTGTAGGAACACCAAAATCTCTTATAGTAACATCCCATACTTCAGACCATTCGCTTTCGAGCAAGCCGTTTGAAGCTTTTACTCTCCAGTAATATGTTTCACCAAAATACCAGAAATCTTCAATATATGAAGTTGCAGTTGTCCATTCACCCCAAGCATCAGAGAAATCTTCTAAATATGAGAATTCAATGTAGTAGTTTGTTGCGCCTTCGGATGCCATCCATGTAAATTCGAGTGGATTTGGCATATCGACTGAACCGTCAATAGGTGAAACGAGAACTGGTGCGTCTGGTGGTTCTGGTGGATTTGATGGATTTACTGCGCCATTAATATAAACTGGCTGTAATTCATCAAAATTACCATTAAACAAAATAGTTTCAGAATTGAAAGTAACTGGTGCGCTAGTAGCTCCGTTATAAGTAAATACTAAATCAAATAACTTAGTACCATCTGGAACTTCAACTGGATTAATTAATGCCATATTATTTGACATAGTGTTTGGTCCATAATTTGGATTTGGCAACCAATCACTTTGTGGAATTTGAGTGCAATAATTAGCAAAACCAGTTCCAACTGGAGTTAATTGAGTATTATCATAATCAAATTTGAAGTCAATAGCTATTGGAGCATTTGCTCCGTTTAGTTTCCAGAAATATACTGGAACATAAACAGTAGCGCCTAAATCTGCTTCAACTGTGAAAATTTTTCCAGTTAAAACAGTTGGTACTTCGTCCATAGTAGTGAACATCCAAACTTCTGACCAATCGCTTGTTCCACCATTGTTATAAGCATTTACTCTCCAATAGTATGAAGTCAAATAATTAAGACCTAATACTTCAACTGATGTAGTAGTGGATTGTAAAGCAATGGTAGTTGCAAATGTTGGGTCATCAGAAATTTCAATATTATAACCTGTTGCAGTTAAACTTGCATTCCATTCTAATGTAACATCAATAGCAACATTAGCAAGCTCATTTACAGGAGATAAAAGAACTGGAGCAGGTGGTGCAGGAATTGTTGTTGGTTCAACAGCACCATTTGTGTAAACTGGCTGTAATTCGTCAAAATTACCATTAAAGATAATTGTTTCTGGATTAAAGGTAATATTTGCAGTAGTTGTTCCAGTATATGTAAAGACTAAATTAAATATAACAGTACCATTTGGAACTTCAACTGGATTAATTAATGCCATATTGTTTGACATTGTGTTTGGACCATAATTTGGATTTGGTAACCAATCACTTTGAGGAATTTGAGAACAATAGTTAGCAAAACCAGTTCCTACTGGAGTTAATTGAGTATTATCATAGTTAAATTTAAAGTCAATTGCAATTGGAGCATTGTCGCCATTTAAGCCCCAGAATGTTACTGGAACATAAACTGTTTGGCCTGGTTCGGCTTGAACAGTAGAAATAGTTCCGGCTAATACAACTGGACCTTCTTCTAATGTAGTAAAATTCCAGACAGCTGACCACTCACTTGTTTCAGTTCCGTCTGTAGCGTTTGCTCTCCAATAATATGTAGTAAGGTAGTTTAAACCTGTTAAATCATAATCTAAATCAGTGATTCCATTTTGATTAATAATAAAAGAAGAAAAATCACTTGCAGTAGATACCTGTAAAGTATAAGAAGTTGCATTTTCAACGGCAAACCAACTTAAATTTGGATTTGTTACCACAGCAGTAGCTCCGTTTGTTGGGAGATTTAGTACTGGTGGTTGAATTGGTTGAGAAAGTGGAGTTACTCCACCGTTTGTGTAAACAGGTTGTAACTCATCAAAATTTCCATTAAATAAGATAGTTTCTAAATTGAAAATTACGTTGGCTGCAGTAGAACCAGTGTAGGTAAAAACTAAATCAAATATTTTAGTACCATCTGGAACTGAAACTGGATTAATTAAAGCCATATTGTTTGACATTGTGTTTGG
>Ga0179946_1095764_pt1 | contig 14725 bp, 9 predicted proteins | sample AD_JPNNA4_sludge_FD_135924 | JGI IMG/M metagenome (GOLD analysis project Ga0179946, IMG submission 135924) | Metatranscriptome of active sludge microbial communities of municipal wastewater-treating anaerobic digesters from Japan -... | ecosystem: Engineered > Bioreactor > Anaerobic > Digestate... | reverse complement strand
TTGTTGTATAAATTGTATTCTGAAAATAGATGATATAATTAAGACGTTAAACCAAGAATTTTCCAACAAAGTAAAAGTAATTGCCTTAGTTCTTTGCGACAGAGATGTTGAACTGAAAGCGTTTATCAAAAATAACAACTGGAAATATCCGGCTTATAAAGTAAAGTTCAAAGAGCTAAAAGATTATGGAGCGACCGAGAAGTCAATGATGAAAATTTACAATGCAAAATCAGAACTTTTACTTGATTTATTTTACAGCGATGATGAAACTAATGCTAAATTAAAAGCATTTATTGAGTTATATTAATACCAAACCGCTAACAATAATTGTAATATAATCTGTCATTCCGAGCGTAGCGAGGAATCTCACAACTCCTTGCTACCAGAGACTTTGAGATTTCTCACTTCGTTTCGAAATGACATTAATATATTGCACTATTAGTTAGCGGTTTTGTATTAGTTATAAAAAAAGCGATGTCATTGGCAACTCCCTTATAAAGCACTCGCTTTATAAGGTGGCTTGGAATGATATTTTTTTTAATATTTGTTGTAGGTTTGGTAGTAAACAAATACTTGAAAGAATGTTTTAGCATTGCAGATTTCAAGTATCTAAAAGCCAATAGCATTACTCTAAATAAGTGTAGCCATAGAGTCCGGAGCGGTAATTGGAAAGGAATTCTTTACCTTCCTGAGTTGATATTTTACCCTCTTTTACTGATGCAGTAACCCATGTTTCCATAATTCTAACAAGACGTTTGGCACTGTACTGGACATAATCCAAAACCTCGGCAACAGTTTCACCATCAATAATTTGCTGAATTTCGTAGCCGTCATCTTTAACAGTTATATGGACAGCATTGGTATCGCCAAAAAGATTGTGCAAATCACCCAATATTTCTTGATAAGCACCAACTAAAAAGACACCAAGATAATATGGCTGGTTTGATTTAAACTCATGAATAGGTAAATTGTTTGAAAAGTTCTTTACTCCGATAAAATGGTCAATTTTTCCATCAGAATCGCAGGTAATATCCTGAATTGTAGCAACGCGGTTTGGCTTTTCACTCAGGCGGTGAATTGGCATAATCGGAAAAATTTGGTCAATAGCCCAGGAATCTGGTAATGACTGGAATAAGGAAAAATTACAAAAATACTTATCGGCAAGCATCTTAGAAAGATTTCTTAACTCTTCAGGTGGATGCTTCATCTCATTTGACAAAGCAAATACTTCATTGGCAATACTCCAGAACAGACGTTCCACCTGAGCTCTTGTTTTCAAATCAAGCATACCGAGAGAGAATAAATCTAATGCATCTTCGCGTAATTGCTGCGCATCGTGCCAGCTTTCTAGCATTGTGGATTGTGAGAGGTTATTGTAAATGTTGTATAACTCTAAAACGATTTCATGGTCATCTTTATTAACAAGTTCATTGTCATTCCAGGAAGGTAATGTAGTAGTTTCAAGAACATCAAAAACCAGGACAGAATGATGAGCTGTTAAAGAGCGTCCAGATTCAGATACTATGTTTGGATGAGGCAAATCGTTTTTATCGCAGGCATCTTGAATCATATAAATGGCATCATTGACATATTCCTGAATGGAATAATTAATGCTGCTTGGGCTTGAGGTTCGGGAGCCATCGTAATCAACACCAAGGCCACCGCCGATATCTACAAACTGGATATTGCAGCCGAGTTTTCTTAGTTGAACATAGAATTGGGAACATTCTCGTAATCCATTTTTTATTTTTCTAATTTTAGTAATCTGGCTACCAAGGTGAAAATGAATAAGTTTTATACAATCAAGGACTTTATTGTCGGAAGCAATTTGAATGGCTTCAAGCAATTCACTTGCATTCAGTCCAAATTTACTTTGGTCGCCACCAGAATCTTCCCATTTCCCTGAACCAGAACTTGCAAGTTTAATGCGTATTCCTATATTGGGTTTAACTCTTAATTTCTTCGATAGTTCAATAATGAGTTTAAGCTCATTTAGTTTTTCAACAACGATATAAATCTGCTTACCCATTTTGTGAGCGAGCAGTGCTAATTGAATAAAATCTTCGTCTTTATATCCATTGCAAATAATCAGAGCTTCCGGATTGTTAGTAATAGCAAGGACAGCGTGTAGCTCTGGCTTAGAACCGGCTTCAAGTCCAATATTGAATTTGATGCCGTAACGCATAATTTCTTCCACTACTGGTCTTACCTGATTTACTTTGATTGGATATATTGTGTAATATTTTCCTTTAAAGCCATATTCATTAGAGGCAGTTTCAAAGCAATTAGAAATAGTTTCAATTCTATCATCAAGAATATCAGGAAAACGAAGTAGTACCGGCAAAGATACATCTTTCAACTGAAGTTCATCAATTAACTCTTTTAAATCAATTGATATGCCATTTTTTCTAGGTTTAACGACTACATTACCATCTTGATTTATATCAAAATAGCCATTTCCCCAACCATTAATAGCATAAAGCTCACTTGAATCTTCTATTTTCCATTTTCTCATTTATAGCCCTCATTAGAAAAAATGGAAAATTGGAAAAATTCGCAGGAAAGTTCTAAAAATTGTCATCCTAAGCGTAGCGAATAATCCTACAAATATTTGTTATCACTAAACTTGATATTATTCACAACACTTCAGAATGACAAGAAATTTGAATTTTTAGAACTCCCTTTTAATAAAATCTTCCAATTTCCCAAAAATTTAAAATTAAACACTTTCAATTATACTATGATAAAAGCTAGCAGTATCGTCGTCTTTAAGGAGCAAATCATCTGGCTCTTCATCTTTTTCTGGAATGTAATTTACATCTTGAGAATCACTGATAACAGTCATATCTTGATAGATGCGTAATCCAGTACCTGCAGGAACAAGCTGACCAATAATAATATTTTCTTTAAGTCCGGCTAATGTATCAACTTTAGCAGCTATTGATGCTTCAGAAAGGACACGTGTAGTTTCCTGGAAAGAAGCAGCAGAAAGCCAGCTTTCTGTTGTAAGTGATGCTTGAGTAATACCAAGCAACATCGGCTCAGCAATAGCGGGTTCAGCAGGTCTGAAAGTAGCAGGATTTCTACCTCGTTTTGTTAGGTCGTAATTCACTTCTCTTAGTCGTCTTTTTGTTACTAGCTGGCCTTCTTTAAACTTAGAATCACCAGGTTCTTCAATTACAACTTGACTTTTCAATTTATCGTTTTCATCTAATAATCTAATTCTATCTACATGGTCATTTTCTAAGAAAGAGGAATCGCCGGAATCGACAATTCTTGATTTTTGAAGCATTTGGCGAACAATGACCTCAATATGTTTATCATTGATTTTTACACCTTGCATACGATAAACTTCTTGAATTTCATTTACTAAGTATTCCTGAACAGCATTTGCACCTTTAATACGCAAAATATCGTGAGGATTAATTGAACCTTCGGTTAATCTATCGCCAGCACGGACAAAATCGCCTTCCTGCACAAGAATATATTTACCAACAGAAACCATATATTCCATTTTAGTTTTTTCGTCAAGTGAAGTAACAGCAACTACTTTCTGACCACGTTTTGGCTTATCGAAAGAAATAATACCATCAATATCAGTAATAACTGCTGGAGACTGGGGAGCACGTGCCTCGAATAGTTCAGTAACGCGAGGAAGGCCTCCTGTAATATCACGCATTCTACCAAGGTCTCGAGGTATTTTTACTAATGGCGAACCAACACCAACCTCGTCATTATCTTCAACTCTAATCTGAGCTTTAGTTGGAATACTGTAAGATTTTAATACTTTACCTTCATTGCTTACTATTTCGATAGTAGGTGATTTGGTTTTATCTTTACTATCCACAACAACTTTAGACATATGCCCGGTTTGCTCGTCGTGAACTTCGCGATATGTAACATTTGGAATTAAATCTCTATAACGAACTCTACCAGCTTCTTCAGTAATAATTGAAGCATTGTATGGGTCCCATTCGTAAATCATCTGTCCTTTTGTAACTAAATCGTTTTCTTTAACTTTAAGGACTGCTCCGTAAGTAGCATCAAATTTAGTTAAAACTCTGTTGCTATCAGGGTCAACTAAATTAATAGAACCACTTCGACTAACTACAATGGTTGTTTCCTCTTCTTCACCTTCGTAAGTGATATATCGCATATTTTCAAATGTAATGCGTCCATCGAACTTAGCGATGACTGAAGATTGCGAAGCAATAAGAAGAGCTGTACCACCAGTATGGAATGTCCTAAGAGTTAGCTGAGTTCCCGGCTCACCAATTGATTGAGAAGCAATAGTTCCTACGGCTTCACCAACATCGACTATTTTTCCGGTAGCAAGATTTCTTCCATAACACTGGGCGCAAACCCCTCTTCGAGATTCGCAGGTTAGAACTGAACGAATAAGAACAGATTCAAGAGGAGACTGCTCTATATCCCTTGCAATATCTTCGTCTATAACATCGCCAGCTTTTGCTATCATTCTATTAGAAAGTGGGTCTATAACATCAACCAAAACAACTCTGCCGAGAATTCTTTCATATAGCGATTCTTTTACTTCTTCACCTTCCTTTAATGCAGTCATATCAACACCGCGTATAGTGCCGCAGTCATGCTCAGAAATAATCATATCCTGGGCAACATCATGAAGACGTCTTGTAAGATAGCCAGCATCGGCTGTTTTGAGTGCTGTATCGGCAAGACCTTTTCTCGCTCCGTGAGTAGAGACAAAGTATTCAAGAACTGAAAGTCCTTCTTTAAAATTTGAAATAATTGGATTTTCAATCAACTCACCAGTAGAACCGCTTAAGGATTTTTTGGGTTTACCCATCAACCCACGCATTCCGGCTAGCTGACGTATCTGCTCCTTAGAACCTCGTGCTTGAGAGTCAAGCATCATCCAAAATGTATTAAATCCCTGATTGTCTTTAGCTAATTCAGTGTAAAGTTTGTCAGCAACTTTATTTGTTGCATTTGACCAGGTATCAATAATCTTGTTATATCTTTCGCCATCACTAATAACACCATTATTGTAAGCCATATCAATATCATCAACTTTTGCCTGAGCAACATCAATGATACTGGTTTTGTCTGTTGGAACAAGAACATCGTGAATATTTACAGAAAGGCCTCCTTGAGTAGCATAAGAGAATCCGATATTTTTCAAATTATCAAGAAATTCTACTGTTTTTGCCAATCCGGCTTTTCTAAAACAGATACCAATAATTTGTCTTAATCTTTTCTTTGTTAAAAGTTCATTAAGATAGCCAATTTCTTCAGGAACAATTTGGTTGAAAAACACCCTACCAGTAGTAGTTTCAATCAATTCACCTTTATACCTGACTCTAATCTTTGTATGAAGTTCAATTGCTTTATGATTATAAGCTACAATTACTTCATCGGGAGATGAAAATACTTTTCCTTCACCTTTGGCACCCCATTTCATTTTAGTAAGATAATAAACTCCAAGTACCATATCCTGCGATGGAACGGCGATTGGGTCTCCATTTTGAGTATGCATAATATTATGTGGAGCAAGCATCAGTAGAATCGCTTCAAGCTGTGCTTCATAGCTGATAGGAACGTGAACAGCCATTTGGTCGCCGTCGAAGTCAGCGTTGAAAGCAGTACAAACGAGTGGATGCAACTGAATAGCTTTACCTTCAATTAATCTCGGCTGGAATGCCTGAATACCTAACCTGTGAAGAGTAGGAGCTCGGTTTAGCATTACCGGATGTCCATCAATAATTTTTTCGAGTATATCCCAAACTTCATTGGTTTTACGTTCTACCATCTTCTTTGCACTTTTGGTAGTTTTAACGTGTCCTCTTTCGATTAACTTACGAATAATAAACGGTTTGAAAAGCTCTACAGCCATATCTTTTGGAAGTCCACACTCGTGGAGATTGAGTTCTGGTCCGACAACAATAACAGACCTACCAGAATAATCCACACGTTTACCGAGTAAGTTTTGGCGGAAACGTCCGGTCTTTCCTTTTAATGTATCGGAAAGTGATTTTAAAGCTCTTTGTGAATCGCTTCTTAAAGCACGGCGGCTATTATCAAACAAAGCATCAACACCTTCCTGAAGCATTCTTTTTTCATTACGTAAAATGACTTCTGGTGCTTTAATATCAATTAACTTCTTTAAACGGTTATTTCTAATAATCACTCTTCGGTAGAGGTCATTTAAATCAGATGTAGCAAAACGTCCTCCTTCAAGAGGTACAAGTGGTCTAAGGTCTGGTGGAATAACAGGAATAACATCAAGCACCATCCACTGTGGCAGATTTTGGTAACCACTTTTTTCATTTTGTTTAAATGCATCAGTTATCCTAAGTCTCTTAAGCAATTCGAGTTTCCTAACTTGTGAGGTTTCTACCTTTAATTGACTTTTTAATTCTGAATATAACTGTTCTATATCAATTCTTTTTAGCAGTTCTTTAATAGCTTCGCCACCAATTAAAGCAATAAATTTATTTGGGTCTTCATCATCTAATCTACGTTCTTCTTCGGATAAAGAACCAAGAACTTTTAAATATTCTTCTTCTGAAAGTAAGTCGTTAGTACGAAGTCCGGTGCTGCCGGGCTGCACAACGATATAAGATTCATAATAAACAATACGTTCAATATCTTTTGTTGGCATACCGAGAATAGCACCAATTTTCCCGGGTAAAGTGCGCATAAACCAAATATGCACTACTGGAACAGCAAGCATAATGTGTCCCATTCTTTCACGTCTTACTGACTTTTGAGTTACTTCAACTCCGCATCTGTCACAAACAATGCCTTTATATCTTATTCGTTTATATTTTCCGCAGGCACATTCCCAATCTCTTATAGGACCGAAAATTTTCTCACAGAACAATCCATCTTTTTCAGGCCGGAAAGAGCGATAGTTTATTGTTTCCGGTTTAGTAACTTCTCCGTGAGAACGATTTAATATTTCATCTGGTGAAGCAATTTTTATAGTTATTTTTGAATATCCCTTACGAGATTCTTGTTTTTTTTGCATTTAATTGCTCCTTAAACATTTAGTAATATTTTCATAATTTTTTGTAAAAAGCAACTTTCTCTTACATAATGATTTTATAATTCTTTTCTTCATAAAACAACAAGCTTAATAAGTTAGTTTTATGTTTCTTAGATAAAAGCCAAACTATTCTTTTTTTAAATCTAAGCATAAACCTTGCAATTCTCTTTCAAGAACGTTGAAAGACTCTGGAATACTTGGAACAGGCATATTTTCACCTTTCACAATTGCTTCGTACATTTTTGCTCTGCCCTGAACATCGTCAGATTTTAAAGTAATCATTTCCTGTAAGGTAAATGCTGCACCATAAGCTTCAAGAGCCCAAACTTCCATTTCTCCGAGTCGCTGCCCGCCAAACTGTGCTTTACCACCGAGTGGCTGCTGGGTGATTAGTGAGTATGGCCCTATTGAACGAGCATGTATTTTGTCTTCTACTAAGTGAGAAAGTTTAAGCATATAAATAACACCGACAGTTACCAAATTATCGAAAGGTACGCCTGTATGACCATCATATAAAATAGTTTTTCCGTTTTCTGGAAGTTTTGCCATTTCTAAATAATTACAGACATCATCCCAGTTTGCACCATCAAAGATTTGAGTAGCAAAATTCTTTTTCAAAACCATACCAGCCCAGCCAAGTGCTGTTTCATATAATTGTCCAAGGTTCATTCTTGAGGGCACACCAAGTGGATTTAAAACTATATCAACAGGAGTTCCATCTGGAAGGAATGGCATATCTTCAACAGGTACTATTTTTGATACAATACCTTTATTGCCGTGTCGTCCAGCCATCTTGTCGCCAACTTGAAGTTTTCTTTTCTTTGCAATATAAACCTTTGCCATTTGGAGAATACCAGGTTGAAGTTCATCGCCCGAAACTATTTTATTCTTTTCAGTTTGGAATTCTGCAATAATATCATCTCTTTTCTTTTTGTAGTTCTTTGTCATTTTGACAAATAAATCATTTTTTTCAGTTTCAGCAAGAACTTTTGAATCAGCAAGTAATAATTCCGGTTTAAGGGTTTTTTCTTCATATTTCTTCAATACTTGCTCTTTTGTTACTTTAGAACCGCTTCTAAATACAGCAGTACCGTTTTGCATACTTAATCCAAGAATTTTTTGTCCATCTAGCAGGTTTGCCAATCTGGAAACGTAATCAGCATCTAAATTAACGAGTGCTTCGTTTTCCAATCTTAATAACTGATTTTGACGTTTTTTCTCATCTTGTTTAGCATCTTTATCGGAAGCAATAGCTTTTCTTGAAAAGATTTTAGTATTAATTACTACACCTTTGAGTCCTGGAGTAGCTTTAAGAGAAACGTCTTTTACATCTCCAGCTTTATCTCCAAAAATTGCACGTAATAGTTTTTCTTCTGGTGTTGGATCTGTTTCGCCTTTTGGAGTAATTTTTCCAATAAGAATATCACCTTCAGTTACTTTAGCACCAACACGAATAACACCGTTTTCGTCAAGTTCTTTTGTTGCGTCATCGCTAACATTAGGAATTTCACGGGTAAATTCTTCTTCACCTCTCTTTGTATCTCTTACCTGCAAAGTAAATTCTTCGACGTGAATAGAAGTAAAGTAATCATAAGCAACAAGACGTTCAGAAATAATAATAGCATCTTCAAAATTATAACCTCTCCATGGCATAAATGCTACCAATACATTTTGTCCAAGCGCAAGTTCGCCTTTTTCTGTAGAAGAACCGTCGGCAATTGGCATACCCTTAATAACTCTGTCTCCTGCTCTTACTATTGGCTTCTGATTGACGCAGGTATCCTGGTTTGTTCTAAAGAATTTTAATAATGGATAAGTTATTACTTTTTTATTATCAAAATTTAAAATTTGATGCTCTTCATCTTCTGTTTTATCATATCTAATTCTAATATATTCAGAGCATACATATTCAACTACTCCATCTCCTTCAGCAAGTAATAATGTTCGTGAATCTTTTGCAATTTTTGCTTCCATACCTGTTCCAACAATTGGAGCTTTAGGGCGAAGAAGCGGAACAGCTTGACGTTGCATATTGGAACCCATTAAAGCACGATTAGCATCATCGTGTTCAAGAAAAGGAATTAAAGAAGAAGCTGCACTGGTTATATGGTCTGTTGAAATATCCATAAAATGAATTTCAGATGGCGGAAGCACAGGGAAATCGCCCATGCTCCTTGCTTTTACTCTTTCACCAAGAATTTTTCCATTATCATCAATATCTGTTGAAGCCGGAACTATATTATATAAATCTTCTTTTTCAGCAGTTAAATATACAATTTCATCAGTAACATAGCCATCGACAACTCTTCTGTATGGAGTTTCAATAAAACCTAAGTCATTAACACGTGCATGAATAGCTAGAGATGAAATCAAGCCGATATTAGGACCTTCTGGTGTTTCTATTGGGCAAAGACGTCCGTAGTGAGTATAGTGAACGTCTCTAACTTCAAAACCAGCTCTTTCACGGGTTAAACCGCCGGGCCCCAAAGCAGATGTTCTTCTCTTATGAGTAAGCTCTGCAAGCGGATTTGTTTGGTCCATAAACTGAGAAAGCTGATTTGTTCCGAAAAACTGATTAACAACAGAAGTAATTGTTCTTGCATTTACTAAATCACTGGGACGATATTTTTCATTTTCGTGAATACCGAGTTTTTCTCTAATAGTGCGAGCCATACGAGCCAATCCGACATTAAACTGGGCAGTTAATTGTTCTCCGACAGTGCGAACGCGGCGATTTCCCAAATGGTCAATATCATCTCCAGATTGCTTTTGCTCGTGGAGTTTTATTAAATGCTTAAGAATAGCAACAAAATCCTCTATAGTAAGAGTAGTTGTTTCAGGATCTATATTAAGTTTTAATTTTTGATTGATTCTGAATCTACCAACAATCCCGAGGTCATATCTTTTAGGATTAAAGAATAATTTTTCAATTAAAGCTTCAGCAGTTTCTAGGTCTGGAGCATCGGTAGAACGCAATTGCTTGTATATAGCTTCAAGAGCATCTTCGCGATTACGGGTTAAATCTTTTGTAAGAGTTTTTGCAATAAGAGGTTCGTCTGAAGCATCTTTATAGCTAAAAACCTTTAAGGGTGAAATTTCAGTACTTTGAAGCAATTGAAGTAACTCTTCTGTCATTATCATATCACGGGTAGCGATAATTTCACCTGTTTGGAGGTCAACGATATCGGAGGCGATTCTTCTACCTAAGAGTTCGTCATTTAATTCATCTGGCTCAACATCTTCTGAAAGTTCAAATAAGTTCATAATCTGTTCGTCAGAAGAAAATCCTAAAGCCCTTAAAAGAGTAGTAACAGGAAATTTCTTTTTCCTATCAATGTAAGCATAAATCACATCGTGAATATCAGTAATGAATTCTACCCAAGAACCGCGAAAAGGTATAATTCTTGCGGTATAGATACGAGTTCCGTTTGGATGTAAAGTATCGTCAAAGAAGACACCGGGTGAGCGGTGTAACTGAGTAACAATAACACGTTCAGCACCATTAATAATAAAAGTACCACGAGGAGTCATTGCCGGTATATTACCGAGATAAACGACCTGTTCGTCTGAATCCTGATAATCTTCAGAATCTTTGTCGGCTTTGCTTGATAGAAGAAGCCGTGCTTTAAGCGGTTTAGAATATGTTAATTCGCGTTCTCTGCATTCGGTTTCTGAGTATTTTGGTTTTTCGAGTGAATAATCCAAGAATTCAAGCTGATAAATGGAAGAAGCATCTTCAATTGGGAAATTATTTCTAAAAGCAAATTCTAATCCCTTATTGGCACGATTATGAATAGGAACTTCTTCCTGCAAAAAGTCTTCATAAGCATTCAATTGGATATTGAGCAGGTCAGGATATTTGTTCTTTACTTTTGTCTTAGAAAATGTAATTCTTTCCCTTAACCTAACTAAATCCTCCGTTGATTCTAAAATTTTCTCATCATTGATATTAATGTTTTCCACTTGACCTCCTTTTTTATATCAATAATATATTTTCGACTTTAATAATAAAAAATAGGATTTTTTGCATAGTTATCCCTTGAGTTATAACTTCAACAAAAAATCCTAGTTATATTGTTCATTGAAATTACCAAATATTTATTACTCCTTTACTTGGAGTTTTTGGTAAAAAAAGTATGATTTATTATTTTTTTGTTTTTGACTCTTATTCATTTTAAACCGCTAAATCCTATTTAGTATCTAACTATCGAATTCAAAATACTTTACAACAGAAAACATCAAACAAACAGGAGCTAAATTAGCAAAAAGAATAAGAGTAAATGAAATAAAATTACTTTAATGTAACTTTGGCACCTTGCTCTTCAATCTTCTTTTTCATATCTTCAGCTTCTTGCTTTGAACATTGTTCTTTAACAATTTTAGGGGCACCTTCAACTAAATCTTTTGCTTCTTTAAGTCCTAATCCAGTAAGTTCACGAATAACTTTAATAACATTTAATTTTTTATCGCCGACTTCGGATAATTCAACGTCAAATTCAGTTTTTTCTTCTTCTTTTGCTTCTGCTGCTGCTGGTGCTGCTGCGCCTGCCATCATCATTGGGGCTGCTGCTGTAACACCGAATTTTTCTTCTAATGCCTTCTTTAATTCTGATGCTTCGAGAAGGGTTAAATTAGAAATTTTCTCAACTAATTCTTCAACTATAGCTGACATTATATATTCTCCTTGATAAATATTTTTTGATATAATTAAGCTGCTTTTGTTTTAGCAACTTCTTCGATAACTGAAGCCAAATCGCGCATTACTGCATTAATTGAACCGACAATACCAGATATTGGAGAATCTAAGCTGCCAAGTATAGAAGCTATATTCTCTGCTTTAGTTGGTAAAGTAGCAAGTTGTTTTAGCATTGAACTATCGAAATATTCATCTTCGACAACTGCTGCCTTGAAAGTCGGTTTTGCGAACTTATCGAATTGTTCTTTAATTACCTTTGCAGGTGCAAGAACATCTTTACTGCCAAAAAGTATTGCAGTTTGTCCTTTAAAAACATCGCCAGGTACTTTGTCTGATTTTCCTATATTTTCTAATGCAATTTCAATTAAGGTGTTTTTTGCTACTTTTAACTCTACTTCAGATGTTCTAAGTAATCCTCTTAATTTTGTTATTTCAGCAACAGTCATTTTTTGGAAATCAACAAAATAGTAAGCGTTTGCATTCTTAAATTTCTCAATAAGCTCAGCAACAATTTCTTTCTTTTTGTCTTTTGTAATCATTTTACCTTACAATTTATAATTATTCTTTTTATGATATAATATCAGAACGATATAGAAGCAATATCATAAAAAAGAGTGCGTAATCAAATTAACTATTCTTTTGTTTGGAAAGAAAGCTCATTTACAGGAACGCCGGGACCCATAGTAGAGCTAAAGTTTATGCTCTTTACATATTTACCCTTTGCTGTCTGTGGTTTTGCTTTCAAAATGCTATTGTAAAAAGTATTGATGTTATCAACTAATTTTTCAGCTGGGAAAGAGCATTTTCCAACCGATGCATGAATATTACCGGTTTTATCAACTCTATATTCGATTTTACCAGCTTTTACTTCGTTTACTGCTTTTGCTACATCAAAAGTAACGGTACCGCTTTTTGGATTGGGCATTAAGCCACGAGGACCTAAAATCTTTCCAAGTTTACCAACTTCACCCATAACATCTGGAGTGGATATTATTACGTCAATATCAGTCCAGCCAGATTTAATTTTTTCGAGGTATTCTTCGAAACCTGCATAATCAGCTCCTGCATCAAGAGCTTCTTTTTCTTTGGCATCTTTAGCAATAACGAGAACTCTTACTTTTTTACCGATTCCATGTGGTAGACTAACAGTTCCACGTACTAGCTGATCGGCTTTCCTTGGGTCTACACCAAGTTTCATAGCAACATCGAAAGATTCGTCAAATTTTGCTTTTGCATTTTTCTTCACAATGTTTACTGCTTCCTGGTAAGTATAGACCTGTTTTGGGTTATAGGTTTTTACTAATGAATTATATCTTTTACCACGCTTTTTCATAGCACTATATATTTTATATTAATGGAATTATTCTACTAAAACGACCATATTTTTTATTTTATATGGAATTATCAACTAAAACGACCATATTTTTTATTTTATATGGAATTATTCAACTAATACACCCATACTTCGAGCTGTTCCTTTAATCATTGAAATAGCACTTTCAACAGTATCGCAATTTAAATCCTGCATTTTAATTTGAGCTATTTCTTCGCATTGTTGAACAGTTACTTTACCAACTTTGGTTTTATGAGGTTCGGCAGAACCTTTGGGTATTCCGGCTGCTTTTGCAAGCAATACTGCTGCTGGTGGTGATTTTACCTCGAAGGTAAAGGTTTTGTCGCTATAAAAAGTAACAAGAATTGGTACTATTGTTCCTTTTTGCTTAGCTGTTTTAGCATTGAATTGCTTAACAAACTCCATACCATTTAAACTGCGTTGACCAAATGCCGGACCTACTGGTGGAGACATTGTAGCTTCACCAGCGTTTAATTGCAATTTAAACTGACCTAATACTTTTTTTGCCATTGCTTAAATCTATGTATAATTAAATAATATTAGTGATTTTCTACTTCTATTTGACTAAAATCTAACTCAACAGGGGTCTTTCTTCCAAGAATTCCTACTTCAACTTTGAGTTTTTGTTTTTCATTATTGATTTCTTTTACTGTTCCACTGAAAGTATTGAAAGGACCATCAATAATTTTGACAGGGTCACCAACAGAAAAGCTAGTTTCAATAGTTTCAATACTTTTTCTTTCTTCAACACGACCAATAATTTTCTCTATTTCATGTGGCTGAAGTGGAACTGGGTCTGTTTTGGTTCCAACAAAACTAACTACAGAAGGTATATTAACAATAATATCCTTTATTTTTTTATCTAAAACTAGTTTAACAATTATGTAACCGGGCAAAAAGTTTTTTACTCTTGTTTTTCTTTTGCCTTGTCTAACTTCAAAGACAGTTTCTTGAGGTATAATAATCTCTTTGATTTTATCCTGAAGTTTTAATCTTCTAATTTCAGCTTCAATAGACAGTTTTACTTTCTGCTCGTGACCTGTAAAAGTCCTTAGAGCATACCATTTAAACTCTGTTGGTTCCTGCAATATGATATCATCAGTAAACATTAAAAGATGACACCAATCGCAAGATTCATAATCCAGTCTATTAAATAAATGAAAACAGTAAATATTAAAGTTGTAATAACAACTATAGTAGTTGATTCTTTAAGCTGAGCTCTTGTAGGCCATGATACCTTTTTCATTTCCTTTGAAACTTCACCTACAAATTCTTTAATTTTAGCAATCATTTTTTCTATCAATTCAATAATAAAAAAATGCACGGGTGGTAGGAGTCGAACCCACAGCCTACGGTTTTGGAGACCGCCACTCTGCCAATTGAGCTACACCCGTGTATATAACACTCTGAGCTGATGACCGGGATTGAACCGGTGACCTCTTCCTTACCAAGGAAGTGCTCTACCATCTGAGCTACATCAGCTTCTGAGCGGGAAACGAGACTCGAACCCGCGACCCTCAGCTTGGGAAGCTGATGCTCTACCGACTGAGCTATTCCCGCGTTTCACTCTCTTGAGCGGGAGACGAGACTCGAACCCGCGACCCTCAGCTTGGAAGGCTGATGCTCTACCGACTGAGCTACTCCCGCA
>Ga0179946_1144711_pt1 | contig 15224 bp, 5 predicted proteins | sample AD_JPNNA4_sludge_FD_135924 | JGI IMG/M metagenome (GOLD analysis project Ga0179946, IMG submission 135924) | Metatranscriptome of active sludge microbial communities of municipal wastewater-treating anaerobic digesters from Japan -... | ecosystem: Engineered > Bioreactor > Anaerobic > Digestate... | reverse complement strand
TGGCTTCCGGGGCGTTTGTGAAACTTCCAGAGGGTGTCGAGGCATTCATTCCCATTGGCGAGATGTCCGACACGCGCATCAACCGGCCCGAGGATGTTATCCAGCCGGGACAGACGGTCGAGGCCAAGGTCATCAGCCTCCAGGCCCGTCAACGGCGGATGAGCCTGTCGTTGGTCCAGGCGGCCAGCGAGCGCTACGTCGCAGAGGCAGCAGCCAGCCAGGAGCCCGGCAATGTGACCATCGGGGACCAGTTCGGTCATCTGCTCCAGCAGGCAGTCGGCCCACGCGAGGAGGAAGAGGCGCCCGGCGAGCGGCCGGAGGACGCCTAGGGACAGCGAGCCATCGCAGTGTACGTTCTCGGCATCACGGGCCCCATCGCTGCCGGTAAGACGACGGTGATGGGGCTCTTCGTTTCGTTGGGCGCGGAGGCCCTTGCCGCCGACGACCTGACACGGGAACTCATGGCCCCCGGGTCCGCCCTCGTGGCCGCCATCGCCGACGAGTTTGGTGCGTCTTTTCTGCTATCCGACGGCTCACTCGATCGGCGAGCCCTGGGCCGCATGGTCTTCGCCGACCCCGACGCCCTCTCCCGGTTGAACCGAATCGTCCATCCGACCCTCAAAGACACGATAGCACGCCGCATTCATCAGGCTCGGTCGCGGCCCGAGCCTCCCCCGGTTCTCGTTGTGGAGGCGGCCGTCATGGGCGAGATGGGCGCGCTCGACCTGCTGGATGGGCTGCTGTATGTCGACGCCGACGAGGCGACCCGCGTCCGTCGCCTCGTGCAGCGCGACGGAATGGACCTCGAGGAGGCAACTTGTCGCGTGCGCGCGCAGGAGGCCGTTCGCCATCTTGCGAAGAAAGCCAACTGGGTCATGGACGGCGCGCAGGACCTGGACGCCTTACGGGCCCAGTGCGTCACGATATACAAGGCGATTGGCTGGAGCAGGCCGTCTTCATAAGGTGACCGGGCGCGCCCGTGGTGGCGCTTGGGCCCGATCGCCGGTTCGTGTCGCTCCACCCAGGTGATGAACGGCCGGACGACCATCGAAGTGGCCGCGCCCGAGCCTGCGGGGCGGTCGAGCCGGATGGCGGAGTCTGTTTGGCGTGGCTGCCGCCGGGCTGCGGGGCAAGACTCTCCCGTGGCTCACCGGAGTTGAGGGGCGTGGATCGATGATGCGCAGATCGAACATGGGCCTCGTAGTGCTGTTCTCCTGCATCGCGGCGTGCGCCGCCGGGGTGTTGTGCTACCCCAACGTGGGAGCACAAGGGGGGCCCGGTCGGCACATCCTGGCGTCGGGTGACGTGCCCGAAGTGCTCGCCAGCTGGCACCGGATGCGCGGTGGCTCGACCGGTGTCGGCACACGGGAGCTGCAGCCCAATGTCCCCTTCGTGGTCGACGTGCCCAAGATCAGCCCCGAGGTCCGCGGAACGGCCGAACTGGCCGATGTGGGCACTCCGGTTGAGGTCAGTGTCGAGGTTCGGCGAATCGACAATCTGGAAGAGGCGAACCCCGTCACCCGGGTGCAGGTCGTGGTCTTCGACGCGGAGTGCAACAGCGAGAAGACCTTCTCGAACGACTGGGGGCCTGTGACCGACTACTCCATCCCAGGGAGCACCAGCCACATCGAGTACCCCATTGCGCCCACGGAGTCGGACCAGGGCGGCGATGAGGACGACCGCGGAAGCAGCATCTTCCTGCAAGGCTTCTCCTTCGGCTGGAGTCTGTGGCGAATTGGCGAGGGGAACCAGTCGGACAACTACGGCGTGAGCCGCTGGCCCACCGGGTACCGGGTTGTCCACGTGCAGGACATGGACGCGACCACCGCGCAGCCCGACAATGATGGGTTCACGGTCTTCTCCACCGTGGTGGACACCGGGTCACCGACGAGCACGGGGAGGCCTTGGGAGCGTCAGGATTACTACCTGGGCATCTACGTTGAGGCAGACGCCGACGCCGATGGGCATGGTGCCGCCGACTTCCTTTTCGACAACCTCACGGGGTTCACGCTGAGGCCATGGAGTCGCCAGTACGACATCCTGGTCGTGCATGACTTCACGTGCGGCCAGCACTGCAAGTACTGGCTGGCGCCCGTCCGCGGGATCTCGAACCCTGTGGAGGAGTCCTCCTACGCGAATGTGGGTATGCCGGTCGAGTCGTACTTCGGATTCCCCGGAACCGGACGGTACGGCAGCCGGAACCGAAGCGACCCGCCCGGCCAGGTCGGTGAGGGATCGACGCACACCATCACCGGCCTCAACACCATGGGCATCCCCGACTGGAACACCTGGGAACCGGGGTATGACAAGTGGCGCATCGCGAGCCGCGGGCGCATCCTGCCCGGTGTGATGGCCGAGTACCTTCCTGCCAACCACTATCCGGGAGACGAGGGCTATGGCTCCGTGGACCCGGAGTACCCGATCTGGGCGGTCTCGGTCGATGCGCAGGGCTTCGCTACCGCTCCCAACCGTACGGGAACCAACCCGGATCCGCCACTGAGCAACCTCTACGTCTCCGATCGGTGCGCCTTCTGGTTTGCGCCCTACACCGGCAACCTGCTGTTGGGCAAAGAGAGTGGCACCATCTCAGACGCGCAGACCCAGGCCGATCTCACCAGCTTCGTGAACCAGGGCGGGCGCATCCTGGTCTCCGGCCAGGATATCGGGTGGGCGTTGACCCTCAACGGGTCGATCGGGACCCCGGCGTTCTACACCAATGTTCTTGGGGCCACGTTCGTCCGCGACGACGTGGGCGGGAACAGCAACAACAGCTTGAACAACGATGGCGCGTCCCTGGCGGCCGCCGGGAGCGGCTTCGCCAACAACCCCGTCGTCTACGGCCCGCGCGCCAACTGGCATGGAGACAACAGAGTGTGTGGTGATGACCAGCCCACCAGCCTGTACTTCGGCTGGACGGACACCAGCAGCAACGCCACGTGGCATCGCGAGGGCGCGATGCAGCAGGCGTGGCCGGATGTGATCACGGCTGCAGGTGGCGCGAGCCCCGTCTACACCTACACGCCTGGCGGCACCGCCGGCGTCTACCGCACAGGGTTTCCGCGAGGGGGCCGCACAGTCTACCTGTCCTTCGGTCTCGAGGCCGTGCACCGCGGCTTCTACTACACCGAGAGGTGCGGTATTCGGTCCGACAACTTCCGTCACAAGATCCTGAGTAACACATCCAACTGGATGCGGACCGCGAGCATCCGCGGCTTGGTGACCGCGGGTCCGGCTTCGGCGGATTACCCACCCGGCATGCCGATCGCGAATGCACTGGTGGTGGCCCGATCGCTCAGCGGCGGGCTCTCCTACGGCACGTTCACCACCGCGAAGGGCTACTACCAGTTCCGTGGACTCCCCGTGGACCAGTATGCGATGACCGCGCAGATCCGTGGGCATCTCGGCGACCACCAGGCCGGCGTCACGACCTGGGGCAAGGGCTTCCATCCGCAGGAGGAACCGGCACCGGGCTGGGTGCCCTATGACGAGACCTTCGTGGCGCGCGAGGACTTCAACCTTCTACCGGCGCCGCCCGGAGCCATCGATGGATACGTCTACTCCAGCATCGACCTCGATGGCGACACGACGAATGACCCGGACCCAGTGGCCAACATCAAGGTCCGTGCCACCAGCCGAACCGGCGATCCAGCCTGGGTCGGGGAGGCCATCACGGACGCCAAGGGGTACTACCTGATCCGCAACGTGCCGGTGGACACCTATGATGTGGTGGCCAACCCGGACGAGGAGCTGAACTTCAGCAGCGACACCCAGGAAGACATAACGGTCCAGTCGGGCCAGACGGTGCGGGTGGACTTCACGCTGGATCCGGCACCCGGCAACCTCCAGGGAACCGTGACCGACCAGGCAACCACCGATCCCGTCCAGGGCGCGGAGGTGGAGATCCAGGGCATCGTTCGACCCGACGGCTCGGCGTATTCGGCCACCACCGGTGCCGATGGCCGCTACCGCATCCAGGACATCCCGGCTGGGGTGCGCACGGTGATAGCGGGGGCCCCGGGCTACCTCGAGAGCACGGGCCAAGCGACCATACCGAGAAACGGTACGGCCACGCTCAACTTCGCGCTGGAAGCGGTGCCAGATGGCACGGTCACGGGACGAGTCACCGACTCGACGGGGACCAACGGTATCGCGGGGATCACGGTGCAGGGGCTGTTCGCCAGTGTGGTCAAGGGTGAGACCACCACGGACGCACAAGGCTACTACGAACTCAGCCTTCCCGCCGCGCGGTACACGGTCAAAGCTGTTCATCCGACGGGTGACTATGCATTCAGCCCGGAGGCCGGCACCGCGGTGACCGTCGTCTCCAACGAGACCGTCTCGGGCATCAACTTCCAGGCCGTGGCCCAGACTTCGCTTCGCCCCGGACTGCACATCATCGGCCCGGCCTACGACTACCTCGACAAGGCGCCACCCGCAGTGTTCGGGCGGGAGGCGGCAACGTTCAAGATGGCTCGCTGGGTACCGGCTGCCGGTGCGTACTCCATCTACTCGCCGGGGACGGCTGACCCGGCCGTGAGCCGGTTTCTGCGTGGACGTGGCTACTTCGTGAGTTTCACGACGGCCGCCGAGGTACTGGCCGTCGGAACGCCGACGGACAGCCAGGCGCGCCGGGCTCCGGTCGAAGTACCCCTGAGCGCGGCCAGCGGGGGATGGAACCTGATCGGCAATCCTTACGACTGGGACATCGACTTCAGCTTGTCCACGGTCCGGGTCGGCGGCCAAGTGATCAGCATGCAGGAAGCCGCCGCCCAAGGCGTGATCTCGCCCGTCCTGTTCGCCTATGACAACGGGTACGTGGAGACGAGTGTTTTGCGCGAGTGGCGTGGCGGATGGGTGCAGGCCCGGCAGGACGTGGGTTTGATCCTGTCGAGCGAGCCCGTGCTGACCCGCCAGGTGGAAGCGCGCGAGCGGTCGGGCATCCGTGCCGGTCTCGACTGGCAACTTCGACTCTGCGCCCAGGCCGATGGGCTTCAGGACGCCGCGACCTGGTTGGGGGCGTCGGGGACGGCCACCGCTGGGTTCGACTGCGGGAAGGATGTCCCGAAGCCGCCCTCAGCCAAGGGGATGGGCGGGGCGGAGTTGTCCCTCTACTTCCCCCACACCGACTACGGTGTCGAGAGTGGGCGCTACGCTTCGGACATCCGAGGCAAGGTCCGCACCTCCGAGACCTGGGACGTCGTCGTGCAGACGCGGGGATCCGCGGGAGCGGTCACACTGACGTGGCCCGACCTCCGCAACCTGCCCCGGTACTACGGAGCGGTCCTGGTCGACCAGGATAGCGGCAAGCAAGTGAACATGCGCACCACCAGCTCCTACTCGTTCGAGCCGGGCGAGACGGGTCTGAGGAACTTGCGGCTGACCGTGCGCATGGCCGACGCGGCCAATGCACTGGTGGTCCTGGGCGCCTCCAAAGCCCGGGGGACTGCCTCGGTGACGTACCGAACGCTGAACGATGCCACGGTCGATGTGAAGGTGCTCAATGCGGCCGGCCGAATAATCCGGCATCTCGTGAACGGTGACACGCGGGTGGCGGGTACGCACACCGAATCCTGGAATGGCCGGGACGATAACGGGACTGCCGTGCCGCCGGGCTTCTACAGCATTGAGATCCGCGGGGTGTTCGCAGACCAGACCATCACCCGAGCGACGACGCGGGTGCGGTGGTAGATCGGTTCGGGGCCCCGAAGCCCCGACACAGCTGCAAGAGGGAGCTCGTCAAAGCGGGACGGGGGGCGGCCTGGTCCAAGCCAGGTACACCCCCCGGGGCTGGTATACGGCCGCGAGCCGGACGCCGGCGCCCAAGGGGAGGAAGCCGACATCATGATCTCCGTTGTTCGTCATCCGTGGAGCAGAGGCGTCTCCTGGTTGTTGTGTGTGTCCCTGGTGGCGCCGCTCCTGCTCATGGCGTCTCCGGCCCAAGCCCAGTCGCTGCGGCGCGTGAGGCAGCTGCGCGTGGTGGTGTTGGACATCACCCCGGTCGCCCGAACCGGTGAAGCACCCAACGAGGCATTGCGCCGGGTCGCCCTCGACGCCGTCGCGAAGGAGCTGCACACCAACCGGCACTATCTGCCCGTGCCCGACCGCGACTTGCAGACCGAGCTCGCGAACCTCAATCTGACCCCCCCATACTTGCCGCTGCACCAGGTGCGCCTGGCGCAGGCCCTGTCGGCCGAAGTCATCCTGACCGGGTACGTGGCCAGCCAGGGGGTACGGACGGAAGGCGACAAGCGGCAGGCGAAGATCGCGTTGCAGGTCTTCTTGCGTGACGCCCAGACGGGTGAGAACGTGAACGGTGCGACGCAGATCGAAGTCAGCCGCGTGATCCCCGGCGATACCCGCACCGACGAACAGCTCGAGGCCGAGGCCATCGAGCTGGCGGCGGCGGCGGTGGTGGACCGTATGTCCCGCTATGAGATCCCGCAGGGCGCGGTGCTTCAGGCGCGCAGCCGCAGCGGCATCACGATCAACATCGGAAGCCGGCACGGCGTGAAGAGTGGGATGCGCTTCGCACTCCTGCGCAAAGTGTACGACCGCGGGACCGGCACCATGTCCCTCGAGCTGGCCGGGCACATCAGTGTCAACAAGGTCTACGCCACCACGGCCGAATGCCGGGCGGAGAAAGACGCCCAGACCGTCATGTCCGAGGACATGGTTCGCGCCATCTGGCAGGAGAAGCCGATGGTGGCCGACCAGCAGAACCCATCGCCGAGTGCGTCAGGCGACGACGAGGATGACGACGACGAGCACGAGACGGCCAAGATTCTCCTGACGGTTGCGCTGGTCGGCCTGGGCGTCCTCGTGGCGGCGCGGGCCATGGGGCACGGGACGGCCACGGCCGAGTCACTCCGGGCGCGCTCGTCCACGACGGCCGTCGCGGAGAACGGAGTCTGGACTGAGGCGCTGGTGGGCAGTGAGAGCGCCCAGGGCCCCGGGGCCGTAGTGAAGTGGGCTGTGCCGGCGGCGCCGTCGGCCGATTTCAAGGCCGGCGCGCCCTACATCGTGGGCTATGAGATCCATCGGTCGAACGTACCCGGGTTCACACCTACGGCCGCGACGCTCCAGGCAGTGGTGATGGGCGGGCATAGCAGCGAGTATGTCGACCGGGCGGGCCTGGCCGGACCGCGGGCGTTGCAGCTCCGGACCGACGCCAAGACCGGACGGGTCAATGCCACCGAGATGCCCGCCACGGGGGCAGCTCGGCTGGAACAGTCTGCCGACGGGCTGACGTATGAGTGGACGCCCTCTGCCCTGACTCCGGGCGGATCCTACCACTACGTGGTGCGTGTGATCTGCTCGGGCTTGGCGCAGGCCGGTCCCGGGCCGCTGAGCGTCACCCGCCTTTACGACCTGGGTCCGCTGACCTGCATGGCTGCGCCCCGGCTGATCGGCGCGACGCCGGGAACGGACGCCGCTTCGTGGTCCTTCGAATGGGAGCCGGTGGCGGGCGGCGACGTGTACGTGATTCAGGTCTCCGACACCGTGGCATTCCCCGCTAGCCGTACGCTGACCAGCCGCGAGGTCCGGGTCACGGGCACGGATGGCCGGAGCGTAACCCGGCCATTCGATGGGCCCAGCATTGGCCAGGGATTTGGCGGCGGGGCCCGGCTGTACTGGCGTGTCGGGGTGCGGAGCTCGCTATCGCCACGGGGCGCCCTGGGCGTCGCGGAGTCATACGTGTTCAGCGCGCCACACGTCATCGAGCGGTAACGACGAGCCCGGCCGCCTCAGCCTGGACGCGATGGGGCGTCTCCGGGCTGGACGGCCGGTTCGTGGGTGGAGGAAGCCGAGACGGCCGGCGGCCCGGGGGCGTCTGTGTGAGAGGGAATGGATGGCGCCACGTGACACGACGCCGAGGTGGCCTGGGTTCGGGTTCGTTGTTGTGAAGGGTGAGTGGGCTATGAACAGCGCAACGGCGAGCGGCGGGCGCGCCGGATTGCTGGCGATGGGGCTGGGCCTTGTCATGGTGTGCTCGGCACTCGCGGACGCCGCGGAGACGCGGGTCGTGCGGGACACGGACCCCCACTCGGGACTCACCGTGGAGTGCGTCGCCGACGAGATCCTGGTGGGCTTCGCACCGGGCATGCAGGCCGACGAGATCGCCGCGCTCCATGCCCAGTTTGGACCGGCCGCCACCCGCCGGATCTTCGGCACCAACATCGACGTGGTGACGCTCACGGCCCAGCAGACTCGAGCGGCCGCCATCGCGTTCTACGCCCGGAAGCCCGGTGTCGTGGGCGCCGAACTGAACCTGTTCGCCAGGTGGCACGCCGTAACGCCCTTCACCCCCAATGACCCCGGCTACAGCCAGACCTACGCCTTCCGGCTGTGCAACATGGACGATGCCTGGGGTGCCCTGGCGGAGCGATCCGCCGACCCCGCCAATCCCACCATCGGGGGGACTGCCGCCATTCTGGCCATCCTGGACTCGGGATTCGACCTGTCGCATCCGGATTTGGCCAGCAACTACTTCACGAATCCCAGAGAGACCGCCGGCAACGGCGTGGACGACGACGGTAACGGCTTCGTCGACGACGTCAGGGGCTGGGACTTCCAGGATAACGACAATGACCCGTCCCCACAGGCGGGCGCTACATCGAGCCACGGCACGGCCTGCGCGGGGTGCGCGGCGGCCATTGGGAACAACGGAATAGGAATTCCCGGGATGGTCTGGCGATGCCAGCTCATCCCAGTTCGGGTGGGCAACGATAGCGGGTCCTCGGTGGCCAGCGCCATCGCCGGCATCAACTATGCGGCCGCCATGGGCGCCGATGTGATCAGCATGAGCTTCGGCGTGGCCGGGACGTCGGCGCTCTTCACGAGCGCCATAACGACGGCCGCTGCGCTGGGGGCGGACAGCTTCGGCAACAACCCAGATCGGGCGGGGATCAACTTCGTCGCCTCCGCCGGCAACGACAATGTCGATATGACCGGCACACCATACTACCCGGTGGGGTCCGAGACGAACAACGAGATCATCGGCGTCGCGTCGGTTACGTCCACCGTCACTCGGTCCGACTTCTCCAACTACGGCACGGGTGTCGACATTGCTGCCCCGGGCTCCGCGATCTACACGACGGAGATGGGCAGCGGCTACACCACCACGCAGGGCACTTCATTCTCGGCGCCATACGTGGCGGGCTACCTGACGCTCCTCAGAGCCCTCGCCCCGACACTGACGGCCAACGAGCTCCGGGACATCCTGCTCGAATCCGCAGATGCCGACACCCTGTACAGCGCCAACCCAGGGTTCAAGACCGGCGCGAAGCTGGGGGCGGGCCTGCTCGAGGGGCTCGTGCCGGTGCAGATCGTGACCGAGGCGCCGCCCGACGTGAGTATCGAGACGCCCTCGAACGGCGAACGGCTCTTCAACATCACCCCGACGATTCGCGTTTCGGCCGCTCGGTCATTCGCCAGGGGGCGGATGCTCAAGCAGATCGTGGTCGAGATCGACCAGGAGCGGGATCCCACGGGCCCCAACTATCCCATCACGAGGCCCGGGCGCGAAGCGGTGGTCTGGACGGCCGCCGAACCGGCCGTGGGCGAGGCGTCCGCGTCGGCTACCTATGTGGTCGATCCGCCGTTGGCCACAGGTGACTCAGGGGCGACCCTGCATACCCTGCGCATTCGCGTGGTCGAGGTGGATGGGCGGGCCACCTACTATCCGCCCGTAGGGGAGACGTGGCGCTTCCGCATCGCGACGCGGGCGCTGCCCAGGGGGGCCCGGATGATATCCTTCCCCCTGGCGCTGGGACAGGGCGGAGCGACGAACCAGAACTACGCGCGTCCCCGAGAGGTGCTTGGCGCGCCAGTGGGCCGTCCGGGTGACGCCGTGATCGCGCGTTGGAATCCGGCCACAGGCGAGTACGTGCGCAGCGACGTGGCGGGGGAAGACGACGAGTACATCCGCTTCTTCGAACCCGGTAAGGGATACTGGGTCAACTCCCCGACCAACGTGAACAAACTCTACTTGAGGGGACTCGACCTGAACGAAGAGGTCGAGGTACGCGATGCGCCGGCGGGGACGAACGCCGGGGCCCTCCTGGCGCCGGGCTGGCATCAGATCGGTAACCCGTTCCCGTTCGCGATTGCCCTGAACTCCTCGCTGGTTCGTACGGAGAGCGGGGACCTGATTCCCTTCGAGGTAGCCGTGACCCGCCGGCTGGTCCGCGGAACCATCTTCCAGTATCTTCCCGAGACCGGGGAATACTCGGGGACCACCATCCCCGACGCGGTGCTGTCCCCGATGACCGGGTACTGGCTGAGGACCATGGCTCCCATTCGGCTGTTCCTGGAGCCGTCGGAGGCTTCGGTGTCCGGAGTCTCGGCCGCATCGACGCGCGCGTCGGCCGCCGTCCCGAACGGGTGGACGGTGTCGCTGAGCGCGTCCTGCGGCAGTGCCAAGGACACGACTAATGCCTTCGGCATGGCTGCCAAGGCATCGTCTGAATACGATGAGGGCCTCGACATGGAGGAGCCGCCGCCGGTCTCTTCGGACCTCCACCTCTCCTTCGTACACTCGGACTGGGCCGACAGTGGGTGCCAGCTGAGCCGCGACGTCGTGGGGCCTGCCGATACGGCTACCTGGCCAGTCCAGGTCCGGACCCGACAGGCCAATGCCCAAGTGACCCTGTCGTGGGGCGACATGCGGTCGGTCCCACGGGAGTACAGCGTCTATCTGGTGGACTCCGAGACTGGGAAGATTGTGAGCATGCGGAACGCCTCGACCTATACGTTCGCCACGGGCGACACCGGGTGTGCGAGGCAGCTCGAGATCCGCGCCGAGCGCCGCGTGGCCGGGGCCGGCTTCCGGGTGGACACTTTGCCCGCGACCATCGCCCGCGATGGCAGCGCCACGGTGTCATTCCGGCTCAGCGAGACGGCGCAGGTCGACTGTGTCATCAAGAACGCGGCAGGACGCATCGTGCGCCGTGTGGCAGTCGACAAGACGCTCGAAGGCGGCACGCGCACTCTGGTGTGGGACGGCCGCACGGACACGGGCAGTGTCTGCCCCCGGGGTATGTACACGGTCGAGATCGTGGCCCGGAACGATCGCATGGAGCGGGCTCACGCGGTTCAGGCATTGTCGCGATAGCCGACGTGGCTGCTTGCGATGGGTACGGAGGGGTATGTCATGACGGATGGGCTCCGGCTTCGCGGAGTGCTCGCGCTGGCAACGCTTGGGGCACTAGGGGTCGTTGTGGGCGCGTGGGCGGACTCCTTCCCACTGATCCAGCCGTATACGATCCAGAACGACTTCGTGAGGATCCGGGTGGGCGATATTCTGGCCGGCGATGAGATCTCGTCGACCGAGAACTACCCCGGTCACGTTCGCCAGAAGGCTCGGTGGGTGATGGACACCACGGGCGGCGAACCCACGGTGACCGGCGACGAGAATCAAGACCTCACATCGCCCCGCTGGATCGCCGATGGCAGTGACATCATCCAGGGCATCAACGGGTACACCCGCATCGCCATCGGGGATCCGTCGGAGGCCGAGCCCGAGTACACCTATGCCATCTATGGCGCCGTGGGGGATGGCGACGACGAGGGCACCTTCGTCTCGGGCGGCGGGGTCATCCAGAACGACCTGATCGAGACCTACTGGCGACCCAACGCGCAGAACTACGTAGAGATCACGCAGGCCCTGCAGATCGTTCGAGACAAGGTGCGCGTCGAGTACATCGTTCACAACCAGAGCACCACACAGTATGCCCTCATCGGACTCCGTCCCCTGATCGATTGCCACCGCGGCGCCACCGACTCGGGCCCCATCTACTTCGCCCAGCATGCCGAGAACGGCCAAGCCGTCGGCGGCAAGGAAGAGAGCTTCCGCGTCGAACGCGAGTGGGGGACGAAGACGAACCCTTTGCGCCGCTGGTTCTGGTTCTTCGCCCCGGACTCTGTCGACTCTCCGGAGACCGTGTGTGGGGGCATCGTGGAAAGCCCTCCGGAGCCATCGAGTGGGAGCAAGGATGCCTCAGTTCCCCCCGACCGGGTGCTCTTGGCCAACTGGGCCCGGGTGTTCGGCACCGAGTGGGATGCCACCGCCGACGACAGCCGGTTCGCGGGCGACGATCTGTGCTTGCTGATCTACTGGTCGCCGGAGGACCGTAACGGCCGGCTCCGCACGATTCCCCCTGGGGGAAAGCGCCGCTACGTCTTCTACTATGGCCTCTCCAGCGCCACCGAGGATGTCACGGCCAAGAGTGTTGCCGGTCGGCCCGCGCTGGTTGGCGCGACCATGGCCCCCTTTGCACTGCACCTGACAGCCGATCAGCAGGCGTACGACCTCCCCTCGCCCAATGGCTTTCCCATTCGCGTCGACGTGACGACGGGTCCGGGGACAACCTCCCTGACCGGCAATGCCGCTGCGCTGTCGCTCCCGGACGGTCTCACCACCACCGACGCCCGAAGCCAGTCCATCGCGAACCTTGGGCCATACGCAACGGGGTCAGCCCAGTGGATCGTGCGCCCCACCGGCGAGCGCTACGGGACGTTCACATACACAGTGACCGTCACATCCCAGGGGGGTGGGTCGAAGAGCATCGTCCGCACCATCGAGGTACCCGCGCTGCCGACACTAACCACTGCCGACGTCGCGCCCCTGGACCCGCCCTACGCGGGAGAGGTTCCCGGAGCCTGCTACCGCATGTTCTCGGTACCCTATGGACTCGATGACTCCGACTCGCTCTATGGCCTCAACTACGTTGCCAAGGCCAACGCGGCCCGGCAAGTGACGCCACGCATCTTCGCCTATGACCCCGCCACCCGGCGGTATGATGAGTATCCGGAGGGAGCCAAGGCCCGGGAGATCACGCCGGGTCGCGGGTACTGGCTGCTGGTGGACGAGGCGGTTCAGATCCAGGTGCAGGCCGGTAATGCACGCCCTCTGAATGCGGCCACCTACGTCGCCGTGCCGCTGGAAGCGGCCGGGGGCGGGTTCAACCAGGTAGGATCACCCTTCACCTACGCGGTTCGCCTGCGCGACGTGAGCTTCCAGTTTGGCGAGAAGCAACTGACTTACGAGGAAGCCGTCGCTGCCGGATGGGTCCGCGGTACGGTCTGGTACTGGGATCCCACCGGGCGCAGCGGCCGGGGGAGCTATGGCTACTTCGGCACCCCGGACAACACACTAGACCCCTGGGTCGGCTACTGGATCAAGGCCCTGGTGGACTGCCGAATGGTCCTGACACCACCAACCTCCCTTGGGGCACTGGCTCCCACGAGTGCACTCGGCGTCCGCAGCAGCGCGGGGAGCGCCCTGAAAGCTCGGTCGGGCGGGACCCGCGAGGACTGGCTGATGCAGCTGACGGCAACCACGGCCGAGGCTGAAGACTCCGCTAACTTCATCGGTGTGGCGCCCTCGGCCAGAACAGGCTACGACCCATCGGACGTCGAGGAACCTCCGGTGATCGGGCCGTACGTACAGCTGAGCTTCCCCCACACCAACTGGGGCCGTGACTCGGGGCTGTTCACGCAGGACATCCGCAGCGCCAAGAGCGGCACCGTGTCGTGGGACGCCCAGGTGCGGACCAATCTGGTCGGGCAGGATGTGACGATTGCCTGGCCGACCATCGGCAAACTACCGCGGGACCTCGAGGCCTACCTGGAGGATCTGGACACGGGGAAGCGCGTGTTCATGCGCTCGTCGGCCGGCTACACGTTCCGGGCCGGCGAGAGCGGCGTCCGGAACTTCCGCGTCGTCGTGACGACTGCAGGCCAGGGACTGGTGATTAGCGGCATGGAGGTTGAGCAGCTCGCGCGAGGCGCCGGTGCGCAGATTGCCTTCGCGCTCTCGGCCCCCGCCCATGTCGATGCGGTGGTCTACAACGCCGCGGGGCGTCAGGTGGCCCAGGTGCTCTCGGACTACGCCGGTGTGGCCGGTCGGAACACCATCTCGTGGAACGGGCGGGGAACCTCGGGCACCGCTCTGCCGGCCGGCCAGTACCGCGTGCAGGTCACCGCCCGGTCGGTGGACGGGGGACAGACGACCGCCACCCGCATGTTGTCGATCCGCTAGAGCACGCGGCACAGCCAAGAGACGGCTTCAGGCCGCCCCCCCTGGGGGCGGCCTGAACTGCTTGTACCGGAGCACGGTTGGTTCACTGACCGTCCGAGCCGTGCAGGAGCGGCGCGAAGGGCGGCCGAAGTGAAGCGCCATGTGGGGCCCTGACGCCGCCAGCGCTGGGGCCCGCCCTGGACGGTGTGATGGGGAACCGGAGTCGACCAGCGCGGCGGTGGGCGACGGGGCGAGGCATCTCTGCATGCCTGGCCCTGGGCGTGTTCATATCGCACGGAGCCGGCCGCGCCCTGGGGCAAGAGGTACAGCGCATCGAGCTGCAGTGCGCCCGAACGGAGATCATCGCCGACGGCCGCGACTCGGCAATCATCGAAGCCCTGGTCACCGTCGACCGCCAGGGAACGCCGGCGCCCGATGGGACCATGGTCTACTTCGGCTTCGACATCGGGACGGTCGAACCAGCGGCCGTGCCCACCGAGAATGGCCGTGCCGTGGCCACCTTCACCGTGCAGAGCCAGACCGAGTCCGAGGCGACGATCCGGGCGCGCGCGGGAACCAAGATCTCGGAAGCCCCGATCCGGCTCAAGATCGTGCGCGAGCGGCAGGACGAGGAGAAGGGCTCGCGGTTCCTGGAGATCAAGGCCGACAACCTGGCCTATCTGGACAAGAGCGCCATGCTCATCGCGTACGGGGGATGCCAGTTCTCCTACCGCACTCTCGCGATCCGCGCCGACTCGCTGCAGTTCAGCGTCCCAGACTTCATCCTCAAAGCGTCCGATGCCGAGGTCTCCAACGGCGAGACCACGCTCACGGCGGCGGAGCTGTATGTCGAGTTCGGGCATCCCCAGACCCGTGGCGTCGCGCTCATCATGGAGCCGACGCCCCACACCCTCTACTTCACGAATGAGCGTTTCTTTGAGGCCCAATGGTCGGCTCCGAGCGACAAGTTTCGCCGGTGGGATACGGGCGAGTCGAAGCTGGTGATCCGCTCCAAGCGTGCCATTATCCATCCCGGCCAGAAGCTCACCCTCCAGCCGGCCAAGATGTACTACCAGGACGTCCACGTGTTTACACTCTCGGCGCGGGAGCTATCACTCGGGCCCGAGCTCCCGGACGCGCCCCAGTTCTTCGGGTACAACGCCAGCGGCCCCGTGGTCGACTTTCCGTGGTACTTCACAACTCG
>Ga0179946_1083583_pt1 | contig 15447 bp, 25 predicted proteins | sample AD_JPNNA4_sludge_FD_135924 | JGI IMG/M metagenome (GOLD analysis project Ga0179946, IMG submission 135924) | Metatranscriptome of active sludge microbial communities of municipal wastewater-treating anaerobic digesters from Japan -... | ecosystem: Engineered > Bioreactor > Anaerobic > Digestate... | reverse complement strand
GTTAAAGGGCGCAGGGAAATCGAAGTCACGGCGGAGGACGGCGACAAAGCAGTTTACCAGGTGCCCTACGGCGCCCGCCTCAAGGTGCGGGACGGCGACCACGTCTACGCCGGTGATGAACTGACCGAAGGATCCGTGAATCCCCACGACCTGCTCAAGATCAAGGGAGTCCAGGGAGTACAGGTCTACCTGCTCCAGGAAGTGCAGCGGGTTTACCGGCTCCAGGGCGTCGATATCAACGACAAGCACATCGAAGTGATGATCCGCCAGATGCTCCGCAAGGTGAAGATTGACGACCCCGGCGATACCGACCTGCTGCCGGGCGGCCTGATCGATATCTTTGAGTTCGAGGAGGAAAACAACCGGACCATTGCCAGGGGCGGCGAGCCCGCCACGGCCAAACCCGTGCTGCTGGGTATTACCAAGGCTTCCCTGGCCACCGATTCCTTCCTGTCCGCGGCTTCCTTCCAGGAAACCACCCGGGTCCTCACCGAGGCGGCCATCAAGGGCAAAATGGACCCGCTCCTGGGCCTGAAGGAAAACGTGATCATCGGCAAACTGGTTCCGGCGGGCACAGGCATGTCCCGCTACCGCAACATTTCCGTGCTGGCCGAGGAAGCCGATCTGGACCTGGAGGATCTGTCGGAAATAGATCTTGTATACGGCGAAACTACCACCATTTAGGTTTCAAGGCAGGGTGCCCGGGAACAGTTCTCCGGTGTCAGGGGTGTGTTGGGGGAACGGTTCTCCCAGGGCACCCTGCCTGGGATCCGGCGCGTTTTTCGCCACTCTTCACAGGATGTAGCCAGGGTAAAGGAAATATTGACAATGGCCCGATTGAATGGTAATATATTTGAGTGTCTGGATTTCAGGAGGTTTTAAACAACCATGGTATATAAACGGCTCATCTCTGCACGGAAAAGGACTGTGGGAACAAAACAGACCCTGAAGGCCGTCGAGCGGGGGCTGGCCAGGGTTGTCTATGTAGCCCGGACCGCCGACAGGCACGTTGTGGAGCCGATCCTGCAGATCTGCGCTCAGAAAGGAATTCCGGTTATCCAGGTGGATTCCATGCAGGCCCTGGGCAAAGCCTGCCGGATCGAGGTGGGCTGCGCTTCAGCCGCCGTTACGGAGGACTGATGGACTTAGGGACTGGGACTTGAGACTTAAGGTCCCGCTATCCTCTAGGACTGATGTCCCTGGAGGCGCCCTGGATGGAACAAGCTTTTATTTTATACTTTGAACTAAAGGAAGGAGGTGTAATCGAAATATGCCGACCATCAACCAGCTGATCCGCAAGGGCCGGGAAGAAATCAGGAAAAAGTCAGCATCTCCCGCCCTGAAGGAGTGTCCCCAAAAGCGGGGTGTCTGCACCAGGGTCTATACCACTACACCCAAGAAGCCCAACTCCGCCCTGCGCAAGGTGGCCCGGGTAAGGCTGACGAACGGTATCGAGGTAACCTCCTACATTCCGGGAATCGGACATAATTTACAGGAGCACTCGGTGGTCCTGGTACGCGGCGGCCGGGTCAAAGACATCCCCGGTGTCCGTTATCACATCGTGCGCGGCGCCCTGGACTCCGCCGGCGTGCAGAACAGGAACAAGGCCCGTTCCAAGTACGGCGCCAAGCGCCCCAAGAAATAAGCAGGTTTTCGGCAAGTACATGATCAACCAAAAAAGATTTTTGCAAGTTTATTACCGCTAAACTCTGTTATACATCTGGCAAGTTTTTTTGAGTTTTAAGATTTAAGAAACCTGTATTTGTTGCTCTACCCTATTTACGCAGCAAAGGGGGGAAATAAATGCCTAGAAGAGGGGCTGTTCCGAAACTTGAAGTTTTACCGGACCCCGTTTACCGGAGCAAGGTGCTCACCAAACTGATCAACCAGATCATGCAGAAGGGCAAAAAAAGCGTTGCTGAGAAGGTAGTCTACGGCGCCCTGGATATTATCAAGGAAAAAACCGGCAAGAACCCGCTGGAGGTTTTTGAAACGGCCATGAAAAACGTCATGCCCGTCCTGGAGGTGAAAGCCCGCCGCGTGGGCGGCGCCAACTACCAGGTCCCGGTTGAAGTGCGGCACGACCGCAGGCAGACCCTGGCCATCCGCTGGCTGACCCGGTATGCCCGGGAGCGCGCTGGCCGGACCATGGAGGAAAAGCTGGCCAGCGAACTCATGGATGCGGCTAACAACACCGGCGGTTCAGTGAAGAAGAGGGAAGATACACATAAAATGGCGGAAGCCAACAAAGCATTTGCGCACTACAGGTGGTAAAGGAGTGACTTTTAGGTGGCGCGGCAATTTCCGTTAAATAAAATCAGAAATATTGGGATTATGGCCCACATAGACGCCGGCAAGACAACTACCACCGAAAGAATCCTCTTTTACACCGGCAGGGTTCACAAAATCGGGGAGGTCCACGACGGCGCGGCCACCATGGACTGGATGGTCCAGGAGCAGGAGCGGGGGATTACCATTACTTCCGCTGCTACCACCTGCCGCTGGCGCGATTGTCAGATTAACATTATCGACACGCCAGGCCACGTGGACTTCACAATGGAGGTAGAGCGCTCCCTGCGCGTGCTGGACGGCGCTGTTGCCGTTTTTTGTTCCGTGGGCGGCGTCGAACCGCAGTCTGAAACTGTCTGGCGGCAGGCCGATAAGTACGGAGTTCCGCGCATTGCTTATGTCAATAAGATGGACCGGGTAGGCGCCGACTTTAATCGCGTCATGCAGATGATCAAGGACCGGCTGGGCGCAAACCCGGTGGCCCTGCAGCTTCCCATAGGTGAAGAAGACAAGTTTTGCGGGGTCGTCGACCTGATCAAAAACAGGGCCATTATTTATAAGGATGACCTGGGTACCCTAAGCGAAGAGTCGGAAATACCGGCGGAACTGGCCGAAGAAGCGGCAGTCCTGCGCAGCCGCCTGATTGAAACGGTGGCTGAAAGTGATGAAGAATTACTGATGCTTTACCTGGAAAACGAAACGCTGACGGAGGAGCAAATCCGGCAGGGGCTGCGTAAGGCCACCCTGGCCGTGAAGCTGATCCCCGTTCTATGCGGCTCGGCCTTTAAAAACAAAGGCGTGCAGCCGCTGCTGGATGCGATTGTGGACTACCTGCCCGCTCCGGTGGACATACCGCCGGTCCGGGGGATCGACCCCCGGGACAGCACGGAAGCCTCCCGGCAGGCCAGCGAAGAAGAGCCCTTTGCGGCCCTGGCATATAAAATTGCCGTGGATCCCTACGTGGGCAAGCTGACCTATTTCAGGGTATACTCCGGGAACCTCAAGACGGGCTCTTATATCTACAATTCCAACCGGACCCGGCGGGAGAGGATTGGGCGGATCCTGAGGATGCACGCCAACCACCGGGAGGATATCGACTGGGTTCACACCGGCGATATCGTCGCGGCGGTGGGACTGAAAATCACTGCCACAGGAGACACCCTTTGTGACGAGAAAGCTCCCATCGTACTGGAATCCATGGAATTTCCGGAACCGGTGATCCAGGTGGCCATTGAACCCAAGACAAAGCTGGATCAGGAAAAAATGGGCGTGGCCCTGCAGAAGCTGGCCGAAGAGGACCCCACCTTCAGGATCAACACCGACCCTGAAACCGGCCAGACCCTGATCTCCGGTATGGGCGAGCTGCACCTGGAAATCATTGTGGACAGGATGCTGCGGGAGTTCAAGGTGGAGGCCAACGTGGGCAGGCCCCAGGTGGCCTACAAGGAGACCATCCGGAAAAAGGTCAAGGCGGAGGGCAAGTTTATCCGTCAATCCGGCGGACGCGGCCAGTACGGCCATGTGGTGCTGGAAGTGGAACCCCGGAATCCGGGCGAGGGCTACCTTTTTACCAATAAAATAATCGGCGGGGCCATTCCCCGGGAGTTCATCCCGGCGGTGGAAGCCGGTGTCAAGGAAGCCATGGAGAACGGTGTCCTGGCCGGGTTCCCCGTGATCGACGTGGGCGTCACCCTCCTGGACGGTTCCTTCCACGATGTGGACTCTTCCGAAGTGGCCTTCAAGATTGCCGGTTCCCTGGGATTTAAAAACGCGGCCAGCAAGGCCGACCCCACCCTTCTGGAGCCGGTGATGAAAGTGGAAGTCGTGGTCAACGACGAATACATGGGCGATGTAATCGGCGACATCAACGCCCGGCGCGGCCGGATCGAGGAAATGCAGCTACGGGGCGGCGTACAGGTGATCAACGCCTTCGTGCCCCTGGCGGAAATGTTCGGTTACGCCACCGACCTGCGCTCCCGCACCCAGGGACGCGGTATTTACACCATGCAGTTCGACCACTACGCCCAGACGCCGGACAATATTGCAGAAGGAATTATTGCCAGGCGGCAGGGTTAAAATACTGTCAGGACAGTATAATTTCAAACATATTTAAACATTTTTACAAACCGAGTATTTGAAGGAGGCAAAAAAACCAATGGCAAAGCAAAAGTTCGAGCGCACCAAACCCCACGTTAATATCGGCACCATCGGACACGTGGACCACGGAAAAACCACCCTGACCGCGGCCATTACCCTCGTCCTGAACACCGTGGGCGGGGCCGCCGTCAAGAAGTACGACGAAATTGACAACGCGCCCGAAGAGCGCGCCCGGGGCATCACCATCAACACCGCCCACGTGGAGTACGAAACCGGCAAACGGCACTACGCCCACGTAGACTGTCCCGGCCACGCCGACTACATCAAGAACATGATCACCGGCGCAGCCCAGATGGACGGAGCCATCCTGGTAGTTTCCGCCGCCGACGGCCCCATGCCCCAGACCCGGGAGCACATCCTCCTGGCCCGGCAGGTTGGCGTGCCCTATATCGTTGTTTATTTGAACAAGGCCGACATGGTTGACGACCCCGAACTTCTGGAACTGGTGGACATGGAAGTGCGGGAACTGCTCTCCACCTACGAATTCCCCGGCGACGACATTCCCATCATCACCGGTTCAGCCTTAAAGGCCATGGAATGCGCCTGCGGCAAGCGCGACTGTGAATGGTGCAAATCCATCTGGGAGCTCATGGACGCCGTGGACGAATACGTGCCCGAACCCCAGCGGCCTATCGACAAGCCCTTCCTGATGCCCGTTGAAGACGTCTTCACCATCACCGGGCGGGGCACCGTCGCCACCGGCAGGGTGGAGCGGGGCCAGATCAAAGTCCAGGAAGAAGTGGAAATTGTCGGTTTCACCGAAAAACCCCGCAAGACCGTGGTCACCGGCGTGGAAATGTTCCGGAAGATCCTCGACTACGGCCAGGCCGGCGACAACATCGGCTGCCTGCTGCGGGGCGTTGACCGCAAAGAAATCGAGCGGGGCCAGGTTCTGGCCAAACCCGGGAGCATCAAGCCCCACACCAAATTCGCGGCAGAAGTATACGTCCTGACCAAGGAGGAAGGCGGGCGGCACACCCCGTTCTTCAACGGCTACCGTCCCCAGTTTTACTTCCGGACCACCGACGTCACCGGCGTGGCCACCCTGCCCGAGGGCGTTGAGATGGTAATGCCCGGAGACAACATCAAAATCGACATCGCCCTGATCACCCCCATCGCCATCGAGGAAGGCCTGCGCTTCGCCATCCGTGAGGGCGGCCGCACTGTTGGCGCCGGCGTGGTCACGGCCATCAACGAGTAGGCGCACCGGGACAAGGAACCTGTCCCCCTGTCCCATTTATGTCATATTTATGCGATGAGGTGAAAGGTTGCCATTTTGGTGGTTGGTGGTTGGTCGTTTGTCGTTGGTGGTTGTAGGCAGATAAACCAGCTGCCGGCGGCAGAAGGCCGCTGCCGGAAATGGGGAATTTTCACCGAGAAATGTCCGGAAATCGGGCGAATTTAAGGAGGCCAAAAGGATGCAGCAAAAAATCAGGATCAGGCTTAAAGCCTTCGATCATCATATGCTGGACCAGTCTGCCCAAAAAATTGTGGACACAGCGAAGCGGACCGGCGCCTCTGTAGCCGGGCCCATCCCGCTGCCCACGGAAAAAAATATCTACACCATCCTGCGCAGCCCTCACGTGAATAAGGACTCCCGTGAGCAGTTTGAAATGCGTACCCACAAGCGTTTAATCGACATCCTCGAACCCACTCCCAAGACGGTGGACGCGCTGATGCGCCTGGACCTGCCCGCCGGTGTGGATATCGAGATCAAGCTGTAAAAAGCAAAGCAGGACCTTTTAGAAATGAAGTTTTGACAGGTTCTTTAAGAAATATGAAAAAGAGGCAATGTTGGGAACCAGCTCAACCTCTTGCCACAGATAACGGAAGTCGCGGCGGGGAGCCTCAAACCGGGCAGGCGGCAGGCGGATTTAAAGGCCCGGTAAGAAAAAAAGTCCGGCCCGCGGACTTACCGTCAACGGAGGTGCAATTATGCCCAAAGGTATTCTGGGAAGAAAAGTCGGCATGACCCAGATCTTCACCGATGCAGGTCTTGCTGTTCCTGTTACTGTAATTGAGGCCGGCCCGTGCTATGTGGTCCAGAAAAAGACTCCGGAAAAGGACGGGTATACGGCCATTCAAATTGGTTTTGGTGAGAAAAGGGAAAGTCTTTTTAACAAGCCCTTAAAAGGGCACTTTAAAACAAGTGGAGTCCGCCCGCTGCGCTACCTGCGGGAGCTCAGGGTGGAGGACCCGGAGGCCTACCAGGTGGGCCAGGAAATCAAGGTTGACATTTTCGCCCAGGGCGAGAAGGTTGACGTGGTGGGAACCACCAAGGGTAAAGGCTTTGCCGGCGGGATCAAGCGCCACGGCTTTCACCGCGGACCCATGGCTCACGGCTCGAAATACCATCGCCGTCCCGGTTCTCTGGGGGCGAAGGGACCCGCCAGGGTGTACAAGGGCAGGAAACTCCCCGGGCACCTGGGCGCGGAGCGGGTCACGGTCCAGAACCTGGAAGTGATCAGGGTGGACGGCGACCGCAACCTGCTGGCCTTGAAAGGGGCCATACCCGGTCCGAAGGGCGGCCTGGTGCTGGTCAAACCATCCACCAAGAACCGCGGATAACGATAGACGGGATGCGGGACAGGGACCCAAAAGGCACAGACCCTTAAGGAACAGGCCCCGCATCCAGCGAAGGAGGATTAATGGCATGCCTACAGTAGCATTGTATAATACAAACGGCGAACAGGTCGGCGAGGTAGAGCTGAAGGATGATATCTTCGGCGTTCCAGTACACGGGCCGGTTCTGCACGATGCCGTTGTTATGCAGCTTGCCAGCCGGCGCCAGGGTACCCACGATACAAAGACCCGGGGTGAGGTCCGGGGCGGCGGCAGGAAGCCCTGGCGTCAGAAGGGCACCGGCAGGGCCCGGCACGGCACCATCCGCTCGCCCATCTGGCGCGGCGGCGGGGTTGTGTTCGGACCCCATCCCAGGGACTACAGTTACTCCCTGCCCAAAAAAGTCAGGCGGCTGGCCCTGAAGTCGGCCCTGTCCGCCAAGGTGCAGGCGGGGGACCTGCTTGTTCTGGAAGAGCTCAGACTGGAGCAGCCCAGGACAAAAGACATGGTCAAAATCTTGAACAACCTCAAGGTGGATGACGCCCTGGTGGTTACTGCGGACAACGACGAAGCTGTTGAAAAATCGGCCCGGAACATCCCGAACATCAAACCCCTGCAGGCTGCAGGCCTCAATGTTTACGACATCCTGGCCTACGATAAACTGGTAATCACCAGGGACGCCGTAGCCAGAGTCGAGGAGGTGTTCGTGTAGTGGAACCCTATGATGTCTTAAAGAAGCCCCTGATCACCGAGAAAAGCACGTCCCTCCTGCAGGAAAACAAGTATACCTTCGAAGTTGACCCCAGGGCCAACAAGACGGAAATCAAGCAGGCGGTACAGACCATCTTCAAGGTTAAAGTGGAAAAAGTAAACACCATGCGGGTCAAAGGTAAAACCAAAAGGGTCCGCAATATCCCCGGCAAGACGCCCGACCGCAAGAAAGCCATCGTAACCCTGCGTAAGGGCGACAAGATTGAAATCTTTGAAGGTATGTAAAGTGTGCAGTAGAGGAGGTGTACCCTTTTGGCTACAAAAAAATTCAAGCCGACTTCACCGGGACGCCGTTTTGTAACCGTCTCCACCTTTGATGAGATTACCACAAAGGAGCCCGAAAAATCGCTGCTGGAACCGCTCAAGAAAACCGGCGGGCGAAATGGCAAGGGCAGGATCACAGTCAGACACCGCGGCGGCGGGCACAAGCGCATGTACCGGATTATCGATTTTAAGCGGGACAAGGACGGGATTCCGGCCAAAGTTGCCAGCATTGAATACGATCCCAACCGTACGGCCCGGATTGCCCTGCTTAACTACGCCGACGGCGAAAAACGCTATATCATCGCCCCGGTTGGCCTGCAGGTGGGCCAGACGGTGGTGTCCGGAGAGGGTTCCGATATCAAGACGGGCAACTGCCTGCCGCTGAAGAATATTCCCCTGGGCACCATGATCCACAACATCGAGCTGTATCCCAAGGGCGGCGGCCAGCTGGTCCGCTCCGCCGGAGCCGCGGCGCAGCTCATGGCCAAGGAAGGCAAGTACGCGCACATCCGGATGCCCTCCGGCGAAATGCGCCTCCTGCTTCAGGAGTGCCGGGCCACCATCGGCCAGGTGGGCAACGTGGAAAATGAAAACATCACCATCGGCAAAGCCGGCCGCAAGCGCTGGCTGGGGATCCGGCCCACAGTCCGGGGTGTCGTAATGAACCCTGTGGACCACCCCCACGGCGGCGGCGAAGGCCGTTCCCCCATCGGCCGCAACCCGGTTACACCCTGGGGCAAGCCGGCCCTGGGCGCCCGTACCCGTAAGAAAAAGGCCAGCGACAGGCTGATCGTCAAAAGAAGAACGAAGTAGTCGTTGGTCGTTAGTCGTTAGTGGTTGGGTTAAAAAATAAGAATCACGGATCAAGTAGTTGTTGGCAGAAGTTGTTGTAAGAACTCCCCAATGACCAACGACCAACGACTCACCACCAAATAGTGGTTGGGAGTAAGTGATAGATAACGAATTACGGACCAGCTAGTAGTTGGCAGAAGCTATTGGAAGAGCTCCCCAACGACCAACGACCAACCACCCACGACCAAAATGGAAGGAGGCTAAAGTTTGGGCCGCTCATTAAAAAAGGGACCGTTTTGTGACGAACGGCTTCTTGCCAGGATCAATAAAATGAATGAAACCGGGGAAAAGAAAGTACTCAAGACCTGGTCCAGGGCTTCCACCATCTTTCCCGCCATGGTGGGCCACACCATAGCGGTGCACGACGGCAGGAAGCATGTGCCCGTCTATATTACCGAGGACATGGTTGGACATAAACTGGGTGAATTCGCGCCCACAAGGCTTTTCAGGGGGCACGGACACCACACGGAAAGGTCCACGGCACTGAAGTAAGTCACTTTAGCGCAAAGAGTCAGGTTAAGCTGGCTAAGGGCGCAGGGTGCAGCAAATCAGAGAAGGAAAAGACCCAAAGGGGGTAAGTTCCATTGGAAGCAAGAGCCATAGCTAAATATATAAGGATATCCCCGCGCAAGGTACGTCAGGTGGTGGACCTGATCAGGGGCAAAAAAGTCGATGAGGCCCTGGGAATCCTCAGGTATACACCGCAGCGGGCTGCGGAGGCCGTTACCAAGGTCGTCAAGTCTGCTTTGGCCAACGCCGAAAACAACCTGCAACTGGACAGGGATGAACTAATCGTCAAGGCCTGTTACGTAGACCAGGGGCCCACCTGGAAACGCTATCAGCCCAGAGCCATGGGCCGGGCCGACGTAATGCGCAGGCGCACCAGCCACATTACCGTTATAGTCGCGGAAAAAGAGGCTGAGAAAGTTGAGAAGAAGGCCGAGAAGAAGGCTGAGAAGAAGGAGGGATAGGGTTTAGTGGGGCAAAAAGTCAATCCTAAGGGTTTGCGGATCGGCATCATCCGGGACTGGGAAGGAAAATGGTTTGCCGACAAGAAGAGCTTCGCCGGCCTCCTCATCGAGGACGTAAAAATACGCAAATATATCAAGGAGAAACTTTTCCAGGCGGGCATTTCCAGGGTTCAGATCGAACGGGCCGCCAACCGGGTTAAAATCTCCATCCACACCGCCAAGCCGGGCATCGTCATCGGCAGGGGCGGGGTGGAAGTGGAAAACCTGCGCAAGCAGCTGGAGATAATGACCGGCAAACAGGTTAACGTGAACATCGTTGAAATCAAGGTTCCCGAACTGGATGCGCAGCTGGTGGCTGAGAACGTGGCCGCCCAGCTGGAAAAGCGGATTGCCTTCAGGCGGGCCATGAAGCAGGTGGTCTCCCGCTCCATGAAAATGGGCGCCAAGGGGATCAAGGTATCCTGCGGCGGCCGGCTGGCGGGCGCTGAAATAGCCCGTACCGAGTGGTACAGCGAAGGCAAAGTGCCCCTGCATACCCTGCGTGCGGACATCGACTACGGCACTGCCGAAGCCAACACTACCTACGGCAAAATCGGCATCAAAGTTTGGATATACAGGGGAGAAGTTTTACCGGCAGCCAGGCAGACCCCGAAGGCCCCGGCCACGGAGGGAAACGCCGCCGCTGGTGAAGGAGGCGAATAGGAACTGTGCTTATACCCAAAAGAGTAAAATACCGCAAACAGCACCGCGGCCGGATGACCGGCAAGGCTAAGGGTGGCAAGGAAATAAACTTCGGTGAATACGGCCTGCAGGCGCTGGAGCCGGCCTGGATCACCAACCGCCAGATTGAAGCGGCCCGTATCGCCATGACCCGTTATATCAAACGGGGCGGCAAGGTCTGGATTAGGATTTTCCCGGATAAGCCCATTACAGCAAAACCTGCGGAAACCCGGATGGGTTCCGGTAAAGGTTCCCCGGAATACTGGGTTGCCGTGGTCAAGCCGGGCCGGATCATGTTTGAGCTGGACGGTGTTACGGAAGAAGTAGCCAGGGAGGCCTTGCGCCTGGCATCGCACAAGTTGCCGATAAAAACCAAGTTTGTGAAACGCGGGGAAGTGGGTGAGGTCAATGAAGGTTAAAGAACTTCGCGAAATGACCGATGCCGAGCTGAACAAAAAGCTCAGCGACTCCAAGGATGAGCTCTTTAAATTGAGATTCCAGATGGCCACCGGTCAGCTGGATAACCCGATGAAGTTGCAGGAAGTCCGCAAAAAGATTGCCCGGGTCAAGACCATCATACGTGAGCGGGAACTGGGAATCAAGCGGGCCTAAAGGGGGTAAAAGAGTGGAAGAACAGAGCAAGCGCAAGGTCATCACCGGCAGGGTGGTAAGCGATAAAATGGACAAAACCGTCGTTGTGGCTGTTGAAACTTTGGTCAGGCACCCCCTGTACCAGCGGATCGTTCGCCGGACAAAGAAATTCAAGGCGCACGACGAGAAAAACGCCTGCCGTAACGGCGATAAAGTAAGACTGATGGAGACCCGGCCCCTTTCCAAGGAAAAGCGCTGGCGGGTCATCGAAATCCTGGAAAGAGCAGAACAAATATAAGCGTGAGAGTGAGAAGTGAGGTTTTAAGGCTCATTTCAAGATCTTGCCTCCCGCTTCGCAAGTAAGGAGGTTGTAGCTGTGATTCAGGTTCAGACCATGCTCCACGTGGCTGACAACACAGGCGCCAAGCGTTTGATGTGCATCCGCGTCCTGGGCGGTTCACTCCGCCAGTATGCAAGCGTGGGCGACATCATCGTTTGTACCGTGAAAGAAGCCACGCCAGGCGGCGTTGTCAAGAAGGGCGATGTCGTTAAAGCCGTGGTGGTGCGGACCAAGAAAGAAGTCCGCCGGCCCGACGGAACCTATATCAAGTTCGATGAAAATGCCGCGGTGGTCATCAAGGACGACCAGAGTCCGCGGGGGACCCGGATCTTCGGGCCGGTGGCCCGGGAATTGAGGGACCGTGACTTCATGAAAATCGTCTCCCTGGCGCCGGAAGTACTGTAGACCGGGCCCCAAGTCCACGGCCCAACCTGGAGGTGAAATAAACCATGGCCAAAAAGGCCAAAGCCATAGCAAAACCCAAACTGCACGTCCGCAAAGGTGACACGGTACTGGTGATCACCGGCAAGAACGCTGGCAAGAGGGGCAAGGTCCTGTCCGTCATACCGGACCGGAGCAGGGTGGTGGTAGAAGGCGTAAACGTTGTCAAGCGCCACGCCAAACCCACCCAGAGACTCCCCCAGGGGGGCATCATGGAAAAAGAAGCCCCCATCCACAGCTCCAACGTTATGCTGTACTGCGGCAAGTGCAATAAGCCCACCAGGGTCGGTAAAAAGATTCTGGAAGACGGTGAAAAGGTGCGAATCTGCAAGAAATGCGGGGAAAACATATAGGTCGCGGGACGCAAGGCGTTGCCGGAGGCTGTAAGGCAAAGGGCTGGACGAAAGGGGTTTATAAATCCCCGGGGCGTCTTCAGCAGCCTTAAGGGCCGGCGGCTTGCGGTCCGCTGCCTGAGAAGGGAGGTAGCGCAGTGCCCAGACTGAAAGATAAATACACAAGCGACGTCGTGCCGGCTATGATCCAGAAGTTCGGCTACAAAAATATCATGCAGGTCCCCAAACTGGAAAAGGTTGTCGTTAATATGGGACTGGGTGAAGCAATTCAGAACTCCAAGATCATCGACGCGGCGATCAACGATATTATGACCATCACCGGCCAGAGGCCGGTTGTGACCAAGGCCAAAAAATCCATTGCCGCTTTCAAACTCCGGGCCGGGATGAGCGTCGGGGCCAAGGTGACCCTGCGGGGAGATCGCATGTACGAATTCATGGACAGACTTGTCAACATAGCGCTGCCCAGGGTGCGGGACTTTCGCGGAGTTTCCCCCAAGTCCTTTGACGGACGGGGTAACTACAGCATGGGCGTCAAAGAGCAGCTCATCTTTCCGGAAATCGATTATGACAAGATCGACAAAGCCCGGGGCATGGACATTATCATTGTCACAACAGCCAAAACCGACGAAGAAGCCCGGGAACTGCTCAAGCTGATGGGCATGCCGTTCCGGGCGGCCTGAGCGCCAATAACTTAATAACCTAAGTACCCGGTAAACTAAAAGGGGGGAAATTGGTGGCAAAAAAATCAATGGTTATCAGGCAGGCCCGCCCGCCCAAGTTTAAGGTGCGCGGCTACAACCGCTGCAAACTCTGCGGCAGGCCCCACGCCTATATGAGAAAATTCGGGATCTGCCGGATTTGCTTCCGGGAGCTTTCCTACAAGGGTGAAATTCCGGGCATCCGTAAAGCCAGCTGGTAATCAGGAAGGAGGTAGCGAGAGCATGGTTATGACCGATCCCATTGCAGATTTCCTGACACGTATTCGCAACGCCAATACAGTTTATCATGATAAAGTTGAGGCGCCTGCTTCCAAAGTGAAAAAGGCAATTGCCGGCATCCTCAAGGAGGAAGGGTTCGTCAGGGAGTGCGAGTTCATCGACGACGGCAAACAGGGTGTCATCCGTGTATATCTTAAGTACGGCAACGGTAAAGAAAGGGTTATTACCGGCCTGAAGCGCATATCCAGGCCGGGACTACGGGTCTACGCCAGAAAGGACCAGGTGCCCAAGGTTTTAGGAGGACTGGGCATCGCCATCATCTCAACGTCCAGGGGAATCATGACCGACAAAAGGGCGCGCAAGGAAGGACTGGGTGGCGAGGTCATCTGTTACGTTTGGTAGTCGCATTACAGGAGGTGTGTTAGATGTCCAGGATTGGTAAGCAGCCCATCCCGGTGCCTGCCGGCGTCGAGATCCAGATCGAGGGCAACAACGTCCGGGTCAAGGGGCCCAAGGGGCAGCTGGAAAAAAGCCTGCACCGGGACATGATCATAAAATACGAGGAAGGCCGGTTGCTGGTGGAGCGGCCCAGTGACAATAAACTGCACAGATCCCTGCACGGGCTTACCCGGACGCTGCTCAGCAATATGGTGGTGGGCGTGACCAACGGGTTCCAGAAAAACCTGGAACTGGTGGGAGTCGGTTACCGGGCCTCCAAGCAGGGCAAAAAACTGGTGCTTGCCGTAGGATACTCCCACCCGGTGGAAATCGAGCCCGAGGAAGGCCTGGAGATTGAAGTCCCGGCGCCGACCAAAATCAACGTCAAGGGCGTTGACAAGGAAAAAGTCGGGGCCCTGGCCGCAGCCATCCGCGCGGTGCGCGAGCCCGAGCCCTACAAGGGTAAAGGTATCCGTTACGAGGGCGAATATATCCGGCGCAAGGCCGGTAAGGCCGGCGCTAAAAGGTAGAAGTAAGGGAGGAGTGACCTAACGTGCTGAAAAAACCAGACCGTAAAAGCCTGCGGGCCAACCGGCGTTTAAGGGTCCGCAAGAAAATTTACGGCACTGCCGGACGACCCCGGCTGAATGTTTTCCGCAGCCTGAAAAACATATACGCGCAGATCATCGACGACGACAGGGGTTCCACCCTGGTGGCGGCATCCACGCTGTCCCCCGAGCTGAAAGGCAAGTTTCCCTCGGCCGGCAACAAAGAGGCCGCGGCGGCAGTGGGCGACCTGCTGGCGAGAAAGGCCCTGGAGGCAGGCATCAGGAAGGTAGTGTTCGACCGCGCCGGCTATATTTACCACGGCCGGATTAAGGCCCTGGCCGAGGCTGCCCGCGCCGGCGGCCTGGAATTCTAGGTAAAAGGAGGGAAATAGATGGCAAGGATTGACGCCAGCAAACTGGAAACAAAGGAAAGAGTCGTATACATCAACCGTGTGGCCAAGGTGGTCAAAGGCGGCCGGAGGTTCAGCTTCTCCGCCCTGATGGTGGTGGGCGACGAGAACGGGCACGTAGGCGCCGGGCTGGGCAAAGCCGGCGAAGTCCCGGAAGCTATCCGCAAGGGTATCGAAGATGCCAAAAAATCCATGATCAAGGTACCCCTGTCCGGCACCACCATTCCCCACGAAGTCACCGGGGTTTTCGGGGCCGGCAAGGTCCTCCTCAAGCCCGCCGCTCCCGGTACCGGCGTTATTGCCGGTGGTCCGGTGCGTGCGATTCTGGAACTGGCCGGGGTGCGGGACATCCTCACCAAGTCCCTGGGTTCCAACAACGCCAACAACATGGTCAACGCGACCATGGAGGCGCTGAAAAGCTTAAAGACTCCTGAAGAAGTCGCCCGTTTGAGGGGAAAACCGGTGGAAGATTTGTTGGGCTAAGAGGAGGGAATGAACGTGGCCAAGTTGAAGATAACCCTGGTCAGAAGCCTGATTGGACGACCGGAAGACCAGAAGGTTACCGTGCGCGCCCTGGGGCTGACCAGGACCAACAGTTGTGTAGTCAAGACAGACACCCCGCAGATCCGGGGGATGATCAATAAAGTAGGACATTTGCTCAAGGTTGAGGAAGCCTAAGGAGGTGTTACCGTGAAGCTCCATGAACTAAGACCGGCGAAAGGGGCCCGGAAAAAGCCCACCCGCAAGGGTCAGGGAATTGGTTCCGGTCTCGGCAAAACGGCGGGACGGGGCCATAAAGGTC
>Ga0179946_1006800_pt1 | contig 15942 bp, 12 predicted proteins | sample AD_JPNNA4_sludge_FD_135924 | JGI IMG/M metagenome (GOLD analysis project Ga0179946, IMG submission 135924) | Metatranscriptome of active sludge microbial communities of municipal wastewater-treating anaerobic digesters from Japan -... | ecosystem: Engineered > Bioreactor > Anaerobic > Digestate... | reverse complement strand
GCTTTCTGATGAGCGAGGTCTCCAAAGAATACGACTTTAACTGTGTAGAAGAGAAATGGGTAGAGAGCTGGGATTCTTCCATCTATTATTTCGACTGGCAGTCCGATAAGCCTCAGTACATCATAGACACCCCACCGCCCTATCCCACCGGGAACTTTCACATCGGAAATGCCCTAAACTGGTGCTATATAGATTATGTGGCCCGCTACAAGCGCATGAGGGGCTACAATGTAATGTTTCCCCAGGGCTGGGACTGCCACGGCCTGCCCACCGAGGTCAAGGTGGAGGAGATTAACCACATTACCAAGAACCAGGTGCCTCGAGAGGAGTTTCGGCGGCTGTGCGAGAAGCTGACCGAGGAGGCCATTGAGCGCTTCCACCAGTCCATGGGCCGGCTGGGCCTGTCCATAGACTGGTCCAATGAGTATGTGACCATGAGGCCGGAGTACTATGTCAAGACCCAGACCTCATTTGTTCGCATGCATGACCGTGGACAGATCTACCGGGATGACCATCCGGTCAACTGGTGTCCCCGCTGCGGTACGGCCATAGCCTTCGCCGAAGTGGAATACGACTCCCGCACCACCAACCTCAACTATATGCGCTTTGTCTCCGCGGATGGTGAGATGCAGATAGCCACCTCCCGGCCCGAGCTTCTCCCGGCCTGCGTGGCCGTGGCGGTTCATCCCGATGACCAGCGCTATCAGAGTTTCATAGGCAAGAAGGTCCGGGTTCCCTTGTTTGATTATGAGGTGCCGGTCCTGGCCGATCCGGTGGTGGACACTGCCTTCGGCACAGGGATAGTCATGATCTGCACCTTTGGAGACAGGCAGGACGTGCGATGGTGGATGGAGCATCACCTGCCTCTGCGCCAGGCCATAGACCGGGAGGGACGGCTCACTGCTTTGGCTGGGCCCTATGCCGGCTGCTCTGTTGACCAGGCCAAGGAGAGGATCATCCGGGATATGCAAAAGGAGGGGATAGTATTCAAACAGGAGCCCCTGGAGCAGAATGTGGGCCTGTGCTGGAGATGCAAGACACCCATAGAGATACTCTCCGAGAGACAGTGGTTTGTGCGCATCAATCCTGAGGAGATCAAGAAGACGGCAGAAGAGATCGAATGGATCCCGCCCCATATGCAGGTTCGGCTCAGAAACTGGGCCGACTCGGTGGAATGGGACTGGTGCATATCCCGGCAGAGGATCTTCGCCACGCCCATCCCCGTCTGGTACTGCCGCTCCTGCGGCGAGGTTTTGGTGGCTAAAGAAGAGTGGCTGCCCCTCGATCCCAACCAGACCCGCCCGCCGATAAGATGCAGATGCGGCAGCGACGATTTCATTCCGGAGAAGGATGTCCTGGACACCTGGATGGACAGCTCAATCTCCGCCCTGGCCGTGGCCGGCTGGCCGGATCGAAAGGATCTGAGGATGCCCACCCAGCTGCGGCCTCAGGGGCATGACATCATCCGCACCTGGGCCTTTTACACCATCCTGCGCACCAAAGCCCTGCAAGGCGTCCGGCCCTGGGATACCATTCTCATCAACGGCATGGCCCTGGGCGAGGACGGCCACAAGATGTCCAAGTCCCTGAACAACTTCATCCGCCCCGAGGAGGTCTTTGCCACCAATGGAGCCGATGCCCTGCGGCAGTGGGGTGCCATGGGCGGCAGCCCGGGCAATGATATCATGTTCCAGTGGAAGGAGATAACCGCAGCCAGCCGCTTCCAGCAAAAGCTCTGGTCCATATTCCGCTTCGCTCTTCCCTTGATTGCCAATGTCGAGGCCACACCGGGCCAGGTGGACCGCTGGCTCTTGGGAGAGCTGGACCGCCTGGTAATCAAGGCCACAAAGGCGATGGAGGCCTTTCAGTTTGACGAGACCATGAAGGCCATACGGGGCTTTGCCTGGGAGACTCTGGCGGACAATTACATCGAGCTGGTCAAGGCCCGCCTCTACGGCCCGGACAGCCCGGAGAAGAGAGCGGCCCAGAGCACTCTCTATCGGGCTATTGAGACAGTGGCCCGGCTCATGGCTCCCTTCACCCCCTTCATCTCCGAGGAGATCTTCCATACCCTTACCGGCCAGAGCGTCCACGTGCAAAACTGGCCGGAGCCGGAGGGGATAGAGGTCGATCCGGCCGGCCTGACTATCAAGGAGATTGCGGCAGCCATCCGCCGCTACAAGGCGGAGAAAGGCATGGCCTTGAATGCCCCCCTGCCGGGAATTGTGGTCTACTCAGAACTGGGCCTGGAGACAATTGACCTGTCCGGCGTGGCCAACTCCAGCGTGGAGAGCCGGGCGGGCAAGCCTGAGATAGAGATGAAGCCTGTGGCGGCTAAGCCCCAGATAAAGATAATCGGCCCCAGATTCAAGGATAAGAGCGGCAGGATCATCCGAGCCTTGACCGCCATGAATCCGGCCCAGGCGGCAGAGCAGAAAGCCTCCGGATCGATAAGAGTTGATGTGGATGGGGAGAGCATAGAGCTGCCTGCGGAGGCGGTGGAGATAGAGACGGAGACTCTCTCCGCCGGGCTGGCGGTGGATGTACTGCGCCTGGATGGCGCCAGCGTGCTGGTTCGCCGATGATCGAGGTCGAGGTCAAGGCCCGGGCTCCGGAGGGAATGGCGGAGAGGATAGCATCCCTGGGAGGCGAATTGATTGAGGTAGAAAATCACCTGGACCTCTACTTCAATTCCCCCCTGCGCGACTTCAGGAGAAGCGATGAGGCCCTTCGCATCCGGATCAAGGAGGAGGGAGCCCGCCTGACCTACAAGGGCCCCAAGATCGACAGCGCCACCAAGTCCCGGCTGGAATTGACGGTGAGGATAGAAGACGCCCGAGAGATGGAGGAGATGCTGGGCCATCTGGGCTTTGTCCCGTCCGCCACGGTCCGAAAGCGACGCCACAAGTATTCCTATCAGGATGTGACGCTGGCTCTGGACGAGGTTGAAGGATTAGGTTGCTTTCTGGAAGTTGAGGCGCAGGGGGAAGGGGAGATCGAGGAGCAGAGGCAGAAGGTCCTCCGGATCATGGGCGAGCTGGGACTGGATGAGTCCATCAGAAGCTCTTACCTGGAGCTCTTGGAGGAGAAGCAGCAGCATTCTGCCGCAGGAAAGAGTGAGCAGATCTGATGTCCGAGAGCCCGAGGATACAATCGCTGTCGATGCTCTTTCTGGTTATGGCAGTCCAGATTCTGGCCCTGGCAGTCACCCCGGCCATATCTGCCAGCGAGAACAGGGTCTTTGAGGACCCGGCATCAGCCTCTAATCCCGTCTATTATATGCTTCTCATCCTGGCATTCACCGCCTTTCTTCTCCTGGCCATAAAGAAGAATCAGGGCTGGATAGTGAGCGGTTTTATACAAATTGCCATAGCCAGCAGCATATATTATCTGGCGGTGGCCTTTATGCCACCCATCTATGCCCTGCTGCCGACGGCTGCCGCGCTGCTGCTCATCCGCTACTACCCGGAGTGGTATGTCATCGATGGCCTGGGCATTGCCGTGTCCGCCGGAATAAGCTCGCTCTTCGGCCTGAGCATGACCGTCCTGCCCGCGCTAATACTTCTGGTCATCCTGGCGGTTTATGATGCCATATCCGTCTATAAGACCCGCCATATGGTCTCCCTGGCCGAGGGGGTGATCAGGATGAAGGCTCCCCTGCTTTTCGTGGTGCCCAAGAGCAGAAGCTACAGCTTCCGTCGAGATCAGTCCCTATTCGCCGGGCCGACCGGAGGAAGCCAAGCCCAGGGGCAAACCGGGACCGTTCCGGCAAGCGGCAAAAGGGGGGCGTATTTCCTTGGACTGGGAGACGCCATTATCCCCACCATCCTGGTCATATCCGCCAATACCTCTCTTCCTCCGGGAGGCTTTTTAGGGGTGAATCTCCCGGCACTGGGAGCCATGCTGGGAACCTACTTCGGCTTTCTCCTGCTGATGAGCACCTCGCGAGAGCGGCCTCAGGCAGGGCTGCCATTCCTCAACTCCGGGGTGATACTGGGATTTCTGGCCGGCTGCGCTGTGGCCGGAGTCTGCCCGGTATAGTATCACCGACAGATTTTTTGCCCGGCTCAGCTTTGGCAATGATGAGGAATAATCATGGCTGATGATGACCAGGCCGTATTAGAGCATTATGTGCCTTTCTGCCCCAAATGCGGCATTGAATGCGAGCAGAAGGAGCTTCGAAGGGCACTGGATGCAGACAAATGGAAGAAGATAGTGATAGAGAGCATCTTCTACTGCAAGAGATGCGACAACTACTGGAGCGACGGCCTGGTGGAGAAGGGGTACAAATAATCATATGATCCATCTCTGCTACAGCGATAAATTCCAGGCTTATAACTTCGGCCCCGAACACCCCTTCAATCCGGTACGGCTATCACTGGCCTACAAGCTCATGGAGGAGGATGGCTCATTGGACGACCTGGTCTGCCGGATAGAGCCGGTGCCTGCAGAGGAAGAAGATCTTCTTCGGGTGCATGATGCCGGGTACATCGACTCGGTCCGGGCGGAAGAGCCCGACCTGGCCTTCGGCCTGGGAAGCGACGATACCCCCGTCTTTCCCGGCATTTACCAGGCATCCTGCCTCTGGGCCGGCGGCAGCCTGGAATGCGCCCGGCGCATTTGCCAAGAAGGCGGCATGGCCTTCAATCTTGGCGGCGGGCTCCATCATGCCATGCCCAGCCTGGCATCGGGCTTTTGCGTATTCGATGATCCCGCCTTGGCCATATCCGTGCTTAAGGATCGATTTGAGAGGATCTTATACATCGATATAGACGCCCACCACGGCGACGGCGTGCAGCAGATCTTTTACGAGGATCCCGATGTGCTAACCCTCTCTTTGCACGAGTCCGGGCTCTATCTCTTTCCCGGCACCGGCTTCGTGGATGAGATAGGATCGGGGCCGGGCCTGGGCCACAGCATCAATGTGCCCATGCCCATGTACGCCGGGGACATTGAGTACCGCCGGGCCTTTCAGGAGATTGTGCCCCCGCTTTTCGAGTGGTTTCAGCCCCAGGCGGTGGTGGCCCAGCTAGGAGTGGACGGCCATTACTCCGATCCTCTGACCACATTGAACCTGACCCTGAACGGCTATGCCTACTTGGTCCAGAGCATCATCGATCTGGCAAAAAAGCACTCAGACGGCAGGCTACTGGCCCTGGGAGGAGGAGGGTACAACCTGGAGGTGGTGCCCGTTGCCTGGGCAGGGGTACTGCACCTGATGAGGGGCGAGGGCCTGCCGGAGTATCTGTCGCCTTATTGGGTCGAATTTTTCATGAACCTGGTGGGCCGGGAGCCGCTATCCCCGCCGGATATCGAGATAAATGTGGGGGAGCAGACCAGGATCAGAATCACAGCCGAGCTGGAGAAAACATTGCAGGCCCTCAAGGAGAAGGTGAACGAAATCTATAAGGTATTTTAATGGGATTACTGCATCAGCACTTTTATAAACATATTGATCTTTAAATGACATCGGAAATATGACCTTCGAAATTCTCTTTATAATTTTGCTGATAATGGCAAATGGCATATTCGCCCTCTCCGAGATCGCCGTGGTCACCTCCCGCAGGAGCGGTCTGCAGCAGAGGAGGGACGAAGGCGATCTGGGAGCGGCAGCGGCCCTGGAGATGGTCGATTCCCCCGGCCATTTTCTATCCACGGTGCAGGTGGGAATCACTCTGGTCGGAATTATGGCCGGCGCCTACGGGGGCGCTACCATTGCCGAGGAGTTGGCGGAAGAGTTCAGGGCCTGGCCGGCAGTCGCAGCCTACAGCGATTCTCTGAGCCTGGCCATTGTGATTGCGGCCATCACCTACCTCTCCATCGTCCTGGGTGAGCTATTCCCCAAGAGGCTGGCGCTGAGCAATCCGGAGAGGATCGCCGCTCTCATATCCCCCTCCATGAGCGCCTTTTCCACTCTGGCTAGGCCACTGGTTTTCGTTTTAAATGCCTCCACCGATCTGCTCCTGAAGATCTTCGGGATCAAGCACGGCGAGCAGCCGGCCATCACCGAGGAGGAGATCAGAATGCTGATCGACCAGGGCACGACGGCGGGGGTGATCGAGGTGGAGGAGCAGGATATAGTGGAGAGGGTCTTTTATCTGGGCGATCAGAAAACGGAGGCGATAATGACGCCCAGAGCGGAGATAGTCTGGCTGGACATAGATGATGCACCGGAGGATATAGGGGCAAAGATAACCAGTGGGCCGTTCTCTATCTTTCCGGTCTGCCAGGGCAGGCTGGACCGGGTTATAGGCATAATCCAGTCCAAAGATGTCCTCTCCTGCAGCATGAGCAGCCATAAGGTGGAATTGAGGAAGTCTCTTCTCCCGCCCCTCTTCGTGCCGGAGAGCATGCGCGCATTGAAGGTCCTGGAGAGGTTCAAGCAAACCGGAATTCATCTGGCCATCGTGGTGGATGAGTACGGCTCGGTGAGAGGTATTGTAACCCTTACCGATATTCTGGAGGGGCTGGTGGGCGACATCCCCCATATAGAAGAGCTGGAAGAGCCCCATATCATGAGGCGGGAGGATGGGTCCTGGCTGGTGGACGGGGCCGTTCCCATAAAGGAGTTGAAAGAGGCACTGCAGATAGAGCAGTTTCCCCGGGAAGGAGAAGGGCTCTATCAGACGGCAGGCGGCCTGGTAATGGCCTGTCTGGAGAAGGTCCCCGCAACCGGCGATTACCTCGAGTGGAAGGATTACCGCTTCGAGGTGGTGGATATGGATGGACAGAGGATCGACAAGCTTCTGATAACCCTGATAAAAGCAGATGCGGACTAAATCCTTATTTGAGGATACAAGAAAACTTGGATTTTTATTCTGAACATTCAGAGGCTTTTAGATTCGGATATGAACCATTATCTCGGCCGGCTCATTTCCATATAGCCCTCCGCCTCCATCAGCGTTCGCTCCCAGATTTAAGTATCGTTCCGGCCAAAGACAGTATTGTTCCAAAGTAAAAAGTGGGGTTTATGTGATGAAATACGCAAGTTTGTTTGCCGGCCTCGCCATTCTCTGCCTTCTGGCGGGATCGGCCTATGCCGTGGTTAAATTGGTGCCTGCCGAGGTCGACGAGAATAAATGTACCGGCTGTGGGAAGTGCATTGACCGGTGCCCTGAAGGCGCCATATCCTTTAACGATAACGGGCTTGCTGAGGTGGATGAGGAAAAATGCACCGGATGCGGCAAGTGCAGCAAGGCCTGTCCCTTTGAAGCTGTAACCATATCCGGCTCCTCCTGAAGGGGAGCTGGCTTTTCCGGGTCCAGCTTTTCTAGGTCCCGATCTTTACCGGCTCGACTATGGAGCGCAGAGTGGCTATGGCCGAGAGTGCCGCAAGATAGCTGGTCTTGGGATTGGAGGGAGAGGGAATGTTCTCCACCCGGGTCGAGATGCGGCCGAAATCACCCTCCACCATGATCTCATGCCGGTTGATCTGAATGTCAGGGTCGGCCACCACCTTCACCTGCACATCCGATTCCTCTGCGGCCAGAAAGAGTGTGGCCGCCACATTGACATTGGCCGGAAAGGCCTTGACCGCATCAAGAGCACTTCCCTCGAAGATCAAGGTGGGGCCGGCCAGAGCTTCCAGGTCGATTCCCTTATCAAGGATGAAAGGCGCGCCCTGGAGGCCGCGAGGGTTCTTGGTAGTGGTAAGGGTGATCCTACTGATGCCTCCCAGGCTGGCCGATTTCAGCCCGTCCAGGCCGGATATGGCCCCCGATGGCAGGTAGACCTTTGCTCCGCTTTCCCTGGCCAGCCTCTTGACCTCGGAGAAGAGATCTCTATCCGCTAAAGCTCCCACGCTCATGATCAGCAGGCTCTTGCCCCGGCTAAGAGACTCCCGGGCTACAGCGGGCACCGCTCTCTGGCTGGCTGCCTCTACCACCACATCGGCGAGCGCCACCAGCTCCTCCAGGCGGGCTTTGACCGGCTTATGCTCCAGCCTCTCGATCAATGCCGATGCCGTCTCCGGATTATGATCGCATACCGCAACTAAAGTTGCATCTATCATGCCGCGGTCCAGAGCTCTGGCAATCTCCGCTCCAATGGCACCGCAGCCTATCAGCCCGATCTTGACAGCCATCGGAGGCTATAAATCAATTGGATATCAAAACATTTGCGGTATGCTATCCTCAGAGCTGGAGAGGTTTGTGGCCGAGGACCTTGGGGAGTGGGACGACTCCAGCCGTCTGGTGCCTGAGACCCCGGCCCAGGCGGCCATAATAGCCAGAGAGGACTGCATCATCTCCGGCCTGGCTGAGGCAAAGGAGATATTGGATTATTTCGGCCTCGACTGCCAGCTCCTTTATGATGATGGCGAGTTTGTTCCCGCCGGCTCGCGGGTCCTGTGCATCAGCGGAAGCGCCAGAGCCATACTCCAGGCGGAGAGGCTGACTCTAAACTTCTTGGCTCGCATGAGCGGCATCTCCACAATAACCCGAGAGTGCTCCCTATCCGCCGGTAAAGGTGTGCGCATAGCCGCCACCCGCAAGACCACGCCGGGCTTCAGGGCTTTTGAGAAGAAGGCCGTATTTCTGGGTGGAGGAGATAGGCACCGGTTCAATCTATCCGATGCAGTTCTGATCAAGGACAATCACATCCGGATCCTGGGGCTGGAGGAATGCCTGCGCCGGGCCAAAGAGAACGCCAGCTTCACCAAGAAGATCGAGGTGGAGGTTGAGAGCCTGGAAGAGATGATGCTTGCGGCCAGGGGCGGTGCGGACATCATCATGTTCGATAATATGAGCCCGGAGATGATAGAGAATGGTATACAGCTTCTCCGGGAGAAGGGGCTGCGGGAGCAGGTGCTGCTTGAGGCCTCGGGGGGCATCAATCCCTCCAATATCCGGCAATATGCCCGCTGCGGCGTGGATGTTATATCTCTGGGAGCCCTGACCAAAGATGCCAGATGGATTGATCTGAGCCTGGATATGGAGTGCTCTCTTAAAGAGGAAAATTCAAATCTCTAAAATTGCATTAGGGCGAGACGGATTATGAGATACAGATATGGTGCCCTGGAGTGTCGATCCTCCTCTTATCGGATGGCTTTGATCTCTATCTTGCTCGCTTCTCTATTGATAGGAGCAGGCAACGCTGCAAAATCCGATGAAGAGGAGGATGAGGTCACATTCAGGGATTTCAGCCTCTATATCGGCGACCGCATCGAGCTCGACAAATACCAGATCGAGCTTATAGAGATCCAGTCAATCCGGGATGGGCTGGTGGTGATGAGGGTTTCCAAGGTGGGCGGCTCTCTTGACGAGCAGAGGGCTCTGCTCCTGGACCGGCCCAACAACTTCGACCGGGGTGCTGACAATGGTGGCATTACCATCACCATCGCCGAGATCTTTGATGAGCAATCTGCCAGGGTGAGGCTGGAATACAAGGAGAAAATGGGAACGCCCCGAAAGAGGTCCTCAGACCGGCCCCAGACCGCGCCGGAAAAGCCGGAGCTCTGGGTGCAGAAGAGCTTTGATAAGATGGAGATGAATGTGGGCGAAGAGGCCAAGGTCACCATCACCATCAAAAACAACGGCACGGGACAGGCCATGGGCATAGATGTGCAGGACATTCCACCCCTCCCCCAGTTCACTTATATCGCAGGCTATCCTCCCAAGATAAAAGAAAGCCTGGATCCAGGGCAATCCGATTCTGCAGTTTATTTAGTAAACGCAGCCAAAGAAGGCTCTGTCAGCATTCCCGCTGTGCTGGTCAGCTATGCCGACAGCAAGGGCAATTCCATGTCCAACCGCTCCGAGCCGTTCAGCATCGTGATCAATCCCAGGAGCAAGGCGGATCTGACCATAAATGCAGAGGGCACTGCATCCCTGGCTCTGGAAGAAGAAGGATTGCTAAATATCAGCATCATCAATCGAGGAAGCGCATCTGCCACCAAGATAGAGGTGACGGGAGATGTCCGCCCCGCCGAGGGTTTGGAGGTAGCGGGCCTGGACAAGAGCTTCTTTGATATAGCTCCGGGCGATGAGGCAGCTTTTTCCGCCAGCATATCCGGCCAGAGGCCTGGAGACTATTCCATCCGCCTCAAGGCGAGTTATAATGATGGAGAGGGATTGGCCATAAAAGAGGCAACTGCAAAGGTGACTGTCCTGGAACGAGAGTATAAATATCAATATTTGCTTGTTATAGTTCCAATTGCCATCATTTCCGCCTGGATTTACCGGAGGCACAGAGAGTATAAATATTGAAAGATGGACGAGAGGATGCATCGCGATCATAGCTGACATAATTTTGAAGCTTATCAGAGAGACAGGATATCATGCTTAATGTACTCATGCTCGGCGTGGGCCAGTGCGGAAATCGGATACTGGATGCCATGAACAGGGAGGCCTTTGGAGGGGGTGGTGCCTCCAAGCTGACCAAGTATTATCTGCGTCCAAAATTTCCCAGCCGGGTTGAGACGCTGGCCATAAACACGGCCATCAATGACCTCAAGGAGCTGCGCTTCACCACGGCCAAGGATAGGCTCCATGTCCCCAATCTGCATGGGGTGGGGGCCAATAGAAATGTGGGCAAACAGGCTTTTATGGAAAACCGGGACATGATCATGGGAGAGATCGAGAAGCGAGGCGACTTCGACATAGCCTTTGTGATCACCTCCACATCAGGCGGAACAGGCTCCTCATTCTCCCCTCTGCTCATCAATGAGCTGAAGAGGCAGTACAAAGATATCGCTGTGATCACTGTCGCCGTTCTTCCTTTCCGGGAAGAAGGCTCAATTTACCTCCAGAATGCTGCCTTCAGCATGAGGGAGCTGATGGAGCTTGATGCAGAGGGCATTATCCTGGCAGACAACCAGTATATGAAGAGGTTCAGCGGAGATATCGCCTCAGCCTACGACAAGATCAACAGCATGATCGCTCAGCGCCTCTTATTCTTGATCGAGTCTCTGGACTCGGAGATGCTCTCTGTTACTGACCTCGGCGACTTCAAGACGGTGATGAATGGAGGGCTGCGCATCGGCACCATGGGTTTCTATCAGGCTGATGGCAAGAATCTCTCCATCCGGGATGCCATAGAGAACAGCCTCAAGCCGGCAAACCTGCTCTATCCAGCCAATGTGGCGGATGATGCAGCCAGGGCCATGGTCATTATCCAGGGGTCCCGGGAGCATCTGGATGTGGATGAGATCACCAAAGAGATAGAAAGGCTCTCTGCCAGCGCAGGACATGTATTCAAGGGGATTGTGGTCAAGAAGGGCCGTCCCAAGGTTCTTTCCGTCTTCACCCTGGCCAGCGCGCCTGAGTTGGAGGCCATCTATGCCCAGGCCGCCCGAGCCATGCAGGATGAAAAGGAGAAGAGGACCAGGGCCAGAAAGCAGCTGGACGACGCCTTTGCCCATATAGAGGACCTGGAAGAGATATACTAGATCTATACTAGATCTGGAATTTAAGATGCTTTAAAAAGCGAGCGGGAAAAGCAGGTCCTCCCTCGTATATAAGAGTTAAAAAAATTCAGGTGCTTATCTGGTCAGCGCCGAATCCCTTCTTGACCAGAATATCCTTGATCCTTTGAATATGATTGCCCTGCAGCTCAATCAGGCTCTCTTTGACCGTCCCGCCGCAGGCCAGCTTGGATTTAAGGTGGGTGCAGAGCTCTTGAAGGTCGATCTCATGCGGATCTATGCCTTGGATCACTGTCACCTCTTTTCCGTATCTGCGCTTCTGCACTTTGACTGCTATCCTCTGCTGCTCCTTGGCAACCTCCTCGCAGATGCACAGCTCCTGGGGAAGGCCGCATACGGTACACATTTGAGAACTCATTTGGTGGCAGTTACCTCCGCAACTAATCTTCAATAAAGCGGATTATGCTATTAAAATCTGATGGTGGTCGCTTTTCAGGTTTTAGCCCTTCCTCTTCTCTTTATCTCACTTATTTTTCTATAAAGTATCTCCGAGAGGAAGATAAGCAATGCGGCAATCAGAAGCACGTCCCTTCGGGAGAGCCTCTCCTGCACCATCCTGCGGCTGACCGCCCTTGCCTCGGCCAGGAGGCTGCGCTTGGCCTCTTCCTCACTGAACACCTTTCCTCCTGCCGCCATAATCAGATTGGGCAACTCGAGATTATAGCCCACATCACGGTACTCCAGGGGATAGTTGACCGCCAGGCCGTAACTGCCAATGTAGTAAATGCCCGAGCTGTTAGGAGTGAATGTTGCCGTATACCTGCTGTCGCCCACCTTTTCCACCTCCGCCCCGGGAATGACCGGCCTAGCATCGCTGTTTATGGTGACGGAGAGAGGCGTGCCCTGCCAACCGTCATCGGCCTGCACCCTGCCCTTCTCAGGGCGGGGATCCCCAATGGCCCAGTTTAGGGTGGAAGAGATTACCGCGGAGCTGTCCCTGGCGTAGAGCGAGCCGGCCCAGATATTGCCATTGTCCCCAGTCAGAGCTGCCACCCGGCCCAGGCCGTATCGCCAGACGGTCAGAATCGGCTTGCCGTCGGAGAGTGCCACCAGACGCTCTGCTCCCGGTTTTGGTGTGACATCATTGAATCCGCTGACTGTGGCGTTCAAATCCAGCCCGGCAGTTATGTAATGGCTCTTGCTCGCCGTAGTGGCGGTATAAGCGGCTATACGGTCCGGAGAGAGAGGCTCCGCCGGGGCAGTCTCCTGAAGGCTGGTGGTCAGTGAGTCGGGATAGACGAACTGGGAGAAGTTTGATCCCGTCCTTGCCGCCAGATCATTGAATTTGCCGGTCATGCCCGGAAAGGCCTGCACCTGAATGAGGCGGGTCTCCAAGTTCATCTGGCGGAGCAATTGGGTGGACCGCTCCATCACCTCGGGATAATTATAGAGGTTTCCGTCGGACAGGACAAAAATCTCGCCCTGGCTGCCGCTCACATTTAGCATATCCCAGGCCAGCTCCAGTCCTCTATCCAGATGGCTGTTCTCCGTTCCCGATGGGCCGAGGGCTATAATCCTCTCTGATATGATCTGCTGGGAGCGGGAGAGGGGAACTGGATCGAGCACATTATATGCCTTGGTGCCGAAAACTATCACTCCCACCTTGTAATCCTGCAGCTGAGGCGACTTGAGCAGCTCCACAGCCAGAGCCTTCTCATAGTCCAGAAGGGTGGTGCCGTCCCTGGTTCGGGTGGTCAATAGGGAGAAGGAGATATCCAGGACCATAACCAGCGTCTTGCCTCCCTCAAAGAGGCTGGGCACGGATCGAACCGGCAGGAACTTCTCCAATCCGGAGTTACTGTATCCCCCCAGATCATAGGAGTTCTCGCCTCCTACCACCACCAGGCCGCCGCCCTCGCGCACATAATCTCCCAGCCGATCTAGATGAGATAGATAGGGGATATCGTCCAGGACAACGGCTTTATATCCATCCAGACTCTGCGGCAGCTCAGAGGATACGGTCAGCCTGTAGAGGTCGCTCAGGCTCACCGCCAGAGGCGAACTGATGTTGGTTACAAGAAGGACCTCCGGTTTGGGCACGACATTGACCACCTTTTGGTAATTGTCGTTTATGGGCTGTCCGTCCGGGGCGATGGAAGCTCTCAGGATGTGGTCTCCCGTGGTGAGGAAGGAATGGGAGATCTTGATGGAGGCGCTGGCATTGGTAGAGATGGTTTCGCTGTAGATCGATTGCTCGTCGGCATAAACAGAAAGAGGACCATTATATCCTCTTGCCGAACGGACCACAATATGGAAGGGATAGTCTCCGGCCAGTACTGCGGTGTTGGCTCCGGAGATCTCCAGGCTGGAATCATCTCTCACCGGGGCCAGGGAGAGAGCAAAGGTGGTGGCATTGGAGGCCCTGGCCAGAGCCAGAGAATCGGCCAGAGATCTGCCGCTGTTGCTGTAGCCGTCGGAGACCAGGAGAATACTGCCTCCGGGGACGGCATGCTGGACGATCTTGTCTCCCAATGGCGATGTATCTCCGGAGAAGCTGCGAACCGGGGCATCGGTCCAGCCACGGATGCGCTCCACAATGCCGGGATCGAAGAGGCCCATGGATCCGGTACGATCTTCCAGTATGGTGATGCTGGGCTGATCCGAGGATACGGTATGGGTCTCTACAAAATAGGGATTGGCAGCGGCGGCTATGATCAAGCAGAAGGCCAGGAGCCTTGAAGCAGCAAACAGCCTGTTCCTGGACCGGCGGACATGGATCGCTCCCAGCAGCAGTACCGGTGCCAGGGCCCAGAGAAGCTGTGGCCGGGCAAAATAGAGATCTTCTATCATGCCTCTCTCCTCCGGCGCATGACCGCCAGCTCCAGGAGCATGGCCAGGGCAGCCAGGGCAATGATCCAGTGGGATAGATCATTTTCCACCGTGGTCTCCCGGCTGATCTCCTTGAACTGCCCCGCCTCAACCTCCAGGCTTCTCTCTAGCGATGATTCCTTAGGATCATACATATTAGCGGCTATGATCTGTCCCTGGTAGCGATAGATCCCTACCTGGTCCAGGAGCAGGCTGCTGGCCATGAATCTGGTGGAAGGGGTCTCTATCATTGCCGCCTCGCCCAGGTGGACCGTCTCTCCGGTCTTGTGATTGGACTGGACGATGTCGGGCACATCTGTGATCCAGCTGACCATCCTGTACCAGAATATGGGATACTCCGGTCGCAGATAAAAATCCGAATCCAACTCCAGGCCGCTGTAGAGCACCACGCCTTTGCCCAGACGCCAGTAGGAGAGGACGGGCCGGCCGTTGGCCTCGACCATAACCGTCGAGCCCCTTCGGGAGGCGGCCCTGGGATAGCTGAAAAGGCCGATCTCATTGAAATGCAGTCCCTCGGCAAAGCCTTCGCTTCTCACCCAGAGGCTGGCCGGACCGCTCTCCACCCCATCCAGGCGCACGGGAAGATATTCCGGGCTCTCAGCATCGCCTGAGGCGATATAAATCACCCGCCCTCCGTCGATATACTGATTAAGATTGCCGTCCCCGGTGGCATTGCCGGAGACCACCACCAGATCATGGCCTTCCGGCACTCCTTCCGTCGTCACCTCGACATTGGGCAGAGAGCGCAGTGCAGCCAGGGCCGGGCCATCTCTTCCCAGATATAAAACCCTCTTTTTGTTTAGAGCCGGGACATAGACATAGGCCAGATTATCCCAGGAGACGGCATCATCGATATCCAGCGAGATCTCGGTTATACCGGGGTAGGCGGTGGTGAAAAGGAAGTAGTCCTCACCTGCACCCATCGGCACCGTGCGACTGGTCTTGCCCCCTGGACCGCTGATGGTTACGGGAACGGATCTTGCCGGGCCGTAGTTGTGCAGCAGAGCGGTGTGGTTTACATATCCCGGTCCGGGCACATTCCAGGCCTGGATCAGAGCCACATTTTCCCCCGGCTGACGGGCATCGGCAAAGACTATGCTCAGGCGGCCGTCCCCCTCCAGGATCTTGCGGGTGGCACTGGGATCGTCGCCGCTCCAGCTATTGAAATCTGAAACGACAAGCATATGGCCACCCTCTCCGGCCAAAAGGCCCGCCGCCAGGATCATGCCCCCGGAGAGGTCGGAAGAGACTGCTTTGGGGGAGAAGCGTTTCAGGGCATCCCCGGCCTCTTCGGGGCTGCCTTCCGAAAGAGACGTCTGAGGGACGAAGCCGGCCAAAACCAGGCTCACCCTCTCATATCCCTTAAGATAAGGCTCGATCAATTGCAGTGCCCGGGAAGAGGAGGCCTGCATGCTGGCCGAGCTGTCCAGCACCACCACCAGATGGCTGCTGGCAAGCTCCTCCTCCGTGGTATAGGGACCGGCGGCGGCTAAAGAAAGAGTGAGCAGCACCAGAAGCTGAACCCAGAAGAGGGGATCGCTGATCAGGCGGCTTAAGACCGCAGATCGCTTTACCTCGCCCTGGGATAGGAACTGAGTGGCAGAGAAGCGGATCTCCTTTGGCCGGGGCCGGATGAGGTAGACCAGTATGAGAGGAATGATGGAGAGGAGGGCCAGAAGGGCGGCAGGATT
>Ga0179946_1020921_pt1 | contig 15951 bp, 3 predicted proteins | sample AD_JPNNA4_sludge_FD_135924 | JGI IMG/M metagenome (GOLD analysis project Ga0179946, IMG submission 135924) | Metatranscriptome of active sludge microbial communities of municipal wastewater-treating anaerobic digesters from Japan -... | ecosystem: Engineered > Bioreactor > Anaerobic > Digestate... | reverse complement strand
CGAATCGGTAAAATATTTATAATTATTATAAATATTTGATAGACTATCAATTGGAATTACTTCACATTTAACCTTATCAAAACCTCTAAAATAAGCTATAAAACAATCTTTTTTTGATGCAGAGATAACTATTGCACAGCTATCTTTAAAATCTATACATCTTCTTAAAAGCGAAAAACTATCAATCAAAAAAACTTCGAATTCAAGAACATAAAATAAAGCCTTCGTTATAGTAATCCCAGCTCTTATTCCTGTAAAATATCCTGGCCCATTTACAACAATTATTTCGTTTACTGAAGTTGGAGTAATATAAAACTTTTTCAACATAAAATCGATATCATAAACAAACGTGTTATCGCTCTTAAAATCAAGAATACTATACTTTGTAAATAAAACTTTATTGTTTATATATAACGAGACAAATGTCTTTCTCAATGCAGTTTCTAAAAATATTCCTATTTTTTCCATATTTATTTTTAAATTAGAACATAATTATATTCACAAATTATAATTTTAATTGATTCAGCTAATCAAAATTTTATTATTATCTATATTAATTTGTTTTGTAAATCCTAACAATTCTTAGATATTCAGATACTATTTCAAACCTGATTACATAATCAAAATATTTCTTTATGGTGTTAAATTTATTACCCCATTCAATAAATTTAACACCATTAAAATCAATAATATCAAAAAACCCTATATCCAATAGCTGAGTATCTTCTGATAATCTATAAAAATCGAAGTGATATAGAGATTTTTCTCCACTATAATCTTTTAGAATAACAAAAGTAGGACTTATTATTTCAGAGTCAACATTTAAAGCTTTACCCACTCCCTTAACAAAGGTAGTTTTTCCAGAACCAAGATCTCCTTCTAAAGATACTACCTCGTCATCTGTTAAGATTTCAGCAAAAAGCTTACCCAAAAGAACCATATCTTCTGGTTTGTAAACATAAATTTCACTTATAAAGTCTATTGAGGGAATGAAATTATTGCTTCCCAAAGTTTTGGATCCCAGTCAACTTTAGCACCCATAGCTTCAGAAACAAATCTCAAAGGAACAAGTGTTCTACCACTAACAATCTCAGGTTCTGCTAAAAGTGTTACAATTCTCTTTTTGCCAGTTGCATCTGTCACCTCTGCATTTTTCTTGCCAATCCATAAATCAACTTGAATTCCTCTGAAACTATATGAAACCTTTCTTGTTGCCTCTTCCCATTTAACTTCAGCTCCTAAAGATTCGGCAATAAACCTAAATGGAACCATCGTATGTTGATTATACTTAAGATAAGGCTTTACATCCAAATTCACTGGATTTCCATTAGTATATGCAACTGCACTACCAATTCTTAATCGAATAACTATTTTCAGTATATAGGTTACTAACACATTTGTTGTATTTCCAACCTTATCAGTTGCACTTACTGATAAGAAATTATCACCTGCAACACTTCTCACTCCTATAATCTTATCGAAATCACCAAGTGAATTAACTGGTATGATTGTTGTGAAACCTGCTACTGTATTGGAAGTTACAGTTATGTACTCTACCCCTATTTCGGTACTACCTTTTATTCTTACATTTGCAAAAAGTGCTGTACCAGTTTCAGTTGTGCCAAAGAATATATCTTCCACAAGTTCAAAAGTAGATGGATTTGTAATTACAAGTATTGGTGGATTAGTTTTCAATATTATTTTTTTGTAAATAGAGGTAGAATTCCCTGCTTCGTCTAATGCTCTAATAGTAATAAGATTTTCTCCCTGTTTTAAGGTAAGTTGTGTGGTAAAAGCATTATTTATCAAATTAATATTAACATCGTTTAATGTGAGAGATACGTTTGATATGTCTGTTACTTTAAGCGATAGAACAAGTATATCATTCTTAGTATAAAGTTCATCGGGAATATTTGTATTAATCTCAGGTGATGTTCCATCATATTTAAAAGTAAAAGACTTTACAGAAGATTCGCTACCAAGTAGAGACACAGCTCTAAATGTAACTGTATGAACTCCAGCTATATCGAGACTTATTGGTGCAGTATATTCTTTTTCGGCAGAAAAATCAATACTATAATATATTTTTGCGTTTATATTTGTTATAAATATAAGTGTTGGTGGGGTTATATACCATTCATTCAAGCCATTAGGAGTAATTGGATCAAGAATATAATTAACCACAAGTTGTGGCTCAATTATATAAGGTTCTGAAATTACAGGATAAGGTTCCTTGGTTGTGAAAACAGTTATTCTGTATTCGCTTCCTTCTTTTGATGGATTTAAAATTCCTGCTTGTCTTAATATTGTTATACTAACAGTCGTATTTTCAGCAATAAATGTATTTACTGGAATTTTAAGAGTATTATTAGAAACAGAGACTAAGCCTCCAACTAAAATATTATTAACAGAAACAAATGATCCATTTATCGATGGTGGTATAGATGCATCTGGAATAATAATAAATATAAAGTCTCCTGTTATTAAAGCTCCATAAGGTCCAACTGTAAATGAGATGTTATACTCTGAAGGTGAAGAAACAAGCGGAGGTTTAACACTTACTTTCACATCCTTAACAACAGAAGTTTGAACTATTTCAAAAAGTTCCGAGTTTACAATAACTTGCTCCCGCGAAGTATAAGCTTTAATAGAATATTTACCAGGATATAGAGGATTAACTAAACCTACATCAATCTTAAATAATATATTCACAGATGTTTCTGCTTTTACAAGTGTGTTTACTTTTATAGTAACTAACTTTCCAGATATAACAGGATCTTCCGTCAAAGGAATACCATTAAAATAGACAAATTCTTTAGAAATCTTATCAGGCACACTTATTTCGTAATCAAATATTATTGATATTTCATCGCCAGAGCTTAGTTCACCTCTGAGACCAGTATTAAATTGAATTAAGTATTCAGCCTTAGTTCCTGCTATTATTGGTTTAGGTTGACATTTTAGGTTAGTTATAGATGAGATATCAATTCTATAGGGAAGAGATTCAGATGGTGATGTTTGAACTGATGTAGAAACTTTAAGAGTGTAATTACCAACTATATCTGGATTATATATACCTGTAATAGATAAAGTTACACTTTCTCCTGGACCTATATTAACTGGAGAAATGATAATAATAATAAGTTTATTTGTGTCGATAATAGGTGGCTTTGTAACCTGAACATCATTAACTCTCATATTCTGCTCTGGTAAGGACTGCGGTATTTTAGTACCTTCTGGTAAGTAAATATTTATAAAATCCTTTCCACTTATTAAACTACCATCTATACCAACTATAAATTTAATCGTATAAGTTGCCATTACACCAGTTATTGCAGGATTTATAGTAACTTCTGGAGAACTTACTGACCCAGGAGGAGCTATATTTATGAGTTGTGAAGTAGTTCCGAAAAGAGGATTTGTTACAAAAATAGTATAAGTTCCTTCATTTGTATCCATATAGAAGAATGATGCAGAATTTTCTCCTTTCGGAATAACAATTCTATTTATAACTTCCCAGTTTGCGGTGCTCTTTGAAAAAGATCCAGTTTTGGATGTAGTAGAGAGAGTAACTACTGTATCTGTTAATGCATTAAATAAATTGCCAAACGAATCAACCAATGATACTTTTATCTCTTCTGAAATTACCGAAGCTCTAACCGATCGCGGAGGAGTCGAAAATTGTAAAGTTTTTCTGTTACCCCTAATAGAAATTGGTAAAATTGCCGAATTATATTCAGTTGAAACTGCAATAATTGTTATGTTAGAAGGCTCTAAATCAGCCACATAAAAAGGAAGTGTCTCAGAAAAGTTTATAGAGACTTTTAATGTAATTGAATTTGATTTAGTCCACTCAATTCCATCAAGAGAAAATCTCGTAGTACTTGATGAAGATGAAACATTAATATTAATCTCTTCTGAAGTAGGTATAGCATTTTTGTTAACATCTACTAAACTCACTGTCAATGGACCTATGGGCACTGATGGTTCAAAAGTAGTTTGGAAGCTTTGTGGATTAAATTGCAAGCTATTTACACCTGTTTTAACTATGACCTGTGCTTCTGCTTCTCTTGCTATTCCTGATTGAGTTCCAATTAGTTTGATAGTGCAGGCGCCTTCTCTTAATCCAACAAATTCTGCTTCATTTAGTCCAATTTTACTAATTGTGCCAATATTTGATGGAGTAATATACCAATCAAAATTTATATCTTCAATTCTTTCACCGTTAACATCAAAACCTTCACCACTAAACTTAATAGGCTTGCCCTTTGGTATTGCGACGGATGAGGGTATTATGCTCACTTTATCGAGCGTCCCTACAACAACAATGCTTGCAGAAGCTGATATTACTTTTGATCCATACTCTGCAATAACAGATATATTCCCGCCTCCCATATTTCTGGCATAAAACTCCGTTATCTGTGATAATGAATCTGATAAAACTCCTACATTACCTGTAACGCTCCATTTATAGGTTACTCCATAATCAATTTTTTTACCATTTCCGTCATATGCTTGAGCACTAAAAATTTGAGTTTTACCTAAAGATATTCTTGCTCCTGGAGGCAATATTTCAAGTCTACCAAAGTTTAGATCTGGACAAATATAATACGGATACGATTCTTGAGTAGCTCCGCCTGCTCCAATTCTAACTGTTAAAGTATAATTACCAGCTTGAGGATTCTGTAAACCAGCATCTTTTAGAAAATCAATTTTAACATAAGAATTAGCTTGAATATTAAAAGGAGGATAAACAGTTATTTCGTACAGATAAACAGATGGTTCAGTGTTAGATTGAACATTTGAATTATCTTTTGTTGAAAAAAGAATATTTGAAGCACTCATTATCGAAGGAATAAATGTACCATTAGGAAAAGTTATAACAAAGGAGCTGGTGTCAGCAGTTAAAGGTATTGGAGTATAAAATTCAATAGTATATCTTGAAGAAGAAAATGGGGTACAAGGATATACACTTACAACTGCCTTTGTTAATTTATCAGGGGGAGTTATTTCATAAGGATCAGATTGAAGAGGATTTGTTGAACTACCCTCTCTTAGCGTCCATAACTTTAAAACATAATTTATACCTGCAGTAGTTGGATTTTTAATATGAGCATCACTTGTAAAAACTACTGTTATAGAACTATTTCCTAAAATATATACAGGACTATATATTGTAATTCTTCGATTTGAAGTATCTACAAACGGAGCAATAGAACAAGTAGAACCATTTACTAAAATATACTGAGGCAAAATTGAAGCAGGTATAGTTGTGTCTAATGGAAACTCAAAAGTAATAGTATCACCTATATTTAAATTCCCATAAGAACCAACGGTAAATTTTATAGTGTATTGAACATCTGTTGCTCCTGCTAATGTTGGGAGAGGAGAAACAGTGGGTCTCGATATACCTACTGCAGAGATTGAATAACCCACTGACGCAATCTCGATAGGTTCCTTTGATGTTGAACAATATAATCTATAATTTCCGGGAATTGAAGGATTTACAATTCCTGCTCCCTGGGAAATGTAAATATAAACATTAGTGTTAGCACCTATTGCAATTGTGTATGGAATAACAAATGAAATGGTAGTATCAGTAATGTAAGGATTAAGAACACTTTTGCTGTTTCCAAAGTCATCAACAGTATTAACGGTTACATATGAACCAGAAATAAATGATGGAATACGTGTTTCAGGTGGTAATTTAACAGACACTCTATCAACTCCAGAAGTTAATGCACCCGCTGGACCTGTTTTAAATGAAATATTTACACCAGTTCCACTACCAGCAGAATCATTTGTTAATGTAACTCCTATGGGTGGATTACAGCCAGCGCCAATTCCTTTAATAACAGAGATTATATTATAAATACCAGAAATTGAAGATGGCTCGCTATCAGTATAGATATATAAATAAAACGGTTGTGGTGAAACCGTTATGAGAGGATTATCGATATTAGCGGATGGCAGAAACTCAATTTGAACAGCTGAGTTACTATTAACAGTTAAAGGTATTGATATAGAAACAACCTTTGAACCTGTTGGAAATTGTGATGATGCGGGATTAACAGGTGAAGGCGAAGTTGATGGTAAGCCATTTATTAGAATAGTTCCAATTGGGAAACTTGGGGGTAACAGTGTTGAATACTCTGGAGAAAATACAACATAAACTTTCTGGCCGGATGAGAGACCACCACTTGCACCAGTTACAAAAAGAATTGAATAATGTGAACCTTCAGTTGTATCTAAACAATAACCAGAATAATTTGGTTCAACAGTTATAGAAACATCGTAAGCAACTGTCCCTATAAAATAAGGACCGCTTGAAACAGGTGTTGGCTCCTTTGAAGTATGAACTGTAACTCTATAAGAACCAGCTACCTCTGGATTTCTAATACCAGCACTTTCAAAAAATATAAGTTTCATATTCACATTCTCAACTACAGTAAAACCAACTGGTAATGTAACAATAACGCGAGTTCCAGAAACATAAATAGAGGAAGGCTGTGGTCCTATATCATTCTGTAGTTTAACGTTACCAGAGGAAATAAATGACGGAATTATGGTCCCAGATGGAAACTCTATAGTTACTGTATCATCGCTTTCTAATCCAGTATTGACATCACCTGTGGTAAATGAAATCTCGTATCTACTTACTACTCCAACGCCAGGGTTCGAAACAAGAACACTTACGTTATCAATAGTAGAAATAATTGTGAATAAATCAGTTATTATTTTATTTGCATCTTTTTCTTTGTCAGTTTCAATCGTTAAACTATAGAATGAAGGCGTTTCATCTACGTCAGGATTTTTGATTCCTGCTTGTTTTAAAATTTTAACAGTTACTTCAGCATTATTATCCAGTACAACAGGGGTAGGAAAAGTTATCTTTTGCCCTACAACTGTTGCAGCATCTGAAGTTGCAATACCATTAACCTGAATTGAACCAGCAGCAATAGTAGCAGGTAATGTAAAAGAAGATGGAAATGTTATCATAATATTCTTATCAATTCCTGCTGTACCAGATGGATAAATGGCACCATTCACACCAAGTGTAAAAATAATTTGATATTCTGCCTCATCTGAAGAAGTATTCGGTGTTGCTGTAACATATCCCCTGCCGGGAAGCCTTATTGTATAACTTTGAGAAGAAACAATAGATGGTTCAGCTGAAGTGGAAAGTTTTAATGAATAATTACCAGGTGTTGTAGGATTTTTTAAGCCTGCTGCAGTTGTGAATTGTATACAAATCCACTCATTAGCGTTTGCTGTCTTTGGAGTAACAAATGAAACTTTATTACCACTAACAAGAGGATCATATGGGGTTGTATCAGTACCACTACATGGAAATGCGGGTTCTGTTGAGGAAACTGAAATCCTGACACTGGATGCAGGTACAGATACAGGAACAGATGTTCCTGCAGGAAAAGTTACATCAATTCTTCCTGAATTAGCAAATAAAGTTCCATTTTCGCCTATTTTCATCTTTATATGATACTCTGCATTTAAACCTACTACATCAGGCTTTACTAACACTGCTGGAGAAATAATAGCTGTTTTTATCAAGTATAAGTTTGAGTCAACAGGTCCTTCCACAATAGTATCACTGCTTCGCATTGTAGTAATAGTAAGTTTTCTCTCCCATGGTGAAGAAACAGGATTAAGAATTCCTCCGCATGCATCAATTATAATAACTACATCAGCTCCTGTGGATGCAGTTGTTGTTATGTTTTGCGAAAGGATTACAGTAATTACACCTTTTGAAGTCCCTGGAATTCCTGGTATAACAGAAGGATCTACTGTTGGTGATATATTATTAATCTTAACGCATTCTCTCTGAATAGTACCGGGAATAGTTGTTGCGCCTACAGGAGTTAATAAATTAGTATCAAATTCTATTTTTATCTTATCGCCTGCATAAAGACTACGTGAACTTCCCGAGCCAAGTTTAAATCTTATAGTGTATTTTGCTTGAGCTCCCGCTGTATTAGGTTCAACTATGACAGAAGCAGGAGTCATATTTGAAACTATTTCAAATTGAGCAGATTGTGCCGTACCCTCAATAGATCTTCCTTGAGTATCGAGCGTAGTTAAACTAATTGTGTACAGTCCCGGGGTTGGAGGATTTATAACTTTAGAAGATGAAAGTATTATTTCTTGAAATCCAGTACCAGAAGCTACACCACCTATACCTATTGAAATCTTTTGTCCTGACCTAATAACATCAGCAACAATTGAACCACCTTGTAAATTAAGAGTAATATCAGCATTAGTCCAGTCTCCACCGCTTATAAGATCGAACTGAGATGGAAAAGTTATTTCAATCCTACCTCCAACAGGCACAGGAGCAGTATTAACAAATCTTATTTTCTGATCAGCATTACTGCCAGTGGTATTTGGAACTGGTGTATTAGTTAAATTAGTAATTACAGCAAATGAGTGCGGTAAAAAAGTAAATATAACGAGTAAAACTGTAACAACTGACAAAAATTTCTTTATGTTCATAATATTGCCTCCTTTATAAAAAGGAAAATAAATCTCATATTTTTATTTCTTAACAATTATACTTTTAGTTTCAGCAATCCATTCAACTTCAGCGCCAAGAGTCTCAGAAACAAAACGTAGTGGGACAAATGTCCTACCAGCTATAATTTCAGGCGCAACATCAAGCTCTATAGTTTCACTCTTTTCGCCTCTTCTAACTAAAGCTCGTTTATCACTTATTATAAGTTCTATATGGATTGTTTCAAAATCATAAGTGACCATCTTTTTATCTTCAACCCAACCAACTACAGCACCAAAAGCTTCACCAATAAATCTCATGGGAAGCATTGTCCGACTGTTCTTAATGTAGGGTGGAGCATCTAACCTATATTCTTTATCGTTAACAAAAGCAAGAGCATTCCCTATTTGAAGTTTAATTGTTATTTTTGCTACAACTGCAACAGAAGTAGAGTATTCTTTACTAGTTATTTTATCCTTCACAGAGAATGTAATTCCGTTAAGGCCAGCAACAACGGGCAATTCTACAGTTCCATCAAAAGAACCATCTTGAGCTATTGATATAGTTATTGGAGTTTCCATTTTCCCCAAAATATAAACATTTAAAGTATCTGCATTAACAGGATCAATTCTTCCAATTACTCTAATTGAAGCTATTAATTGATAAGAACCTCCCCCAATAGGTTTTAAGTAAGGATTAATGACAGATAAGCTTTTTGGTGAAGTTATAGTAATAGTAATTTCTGAAGGTATAACATAACTTACTCTTATTCTTGGTGTAATACTTCGATTTCCAGCTTCATCTGTTGCAATTATGTCAATAATATTGTCTCCTACTTCGAGAGTAATTGTTGCAGTAAATTTTTTATCAATGATAGTTGCAGTTTTTCCATTTACAGATACAGTAAAATTATTCGCTTCTAAAACCTCACCTTCAACAACTATTTCGGGGGTATTAAACACAGATCCTTCTGTAGGTCTTGTAACTGTAACAACGGGTGGACGAGTGTCAACTTTAAATTGCATAGTTTTCTTTGGCTCATCATCAAATCCTTCAGCGGTTGAATAATAGTTTAATATATGTATTCCTTCAGGAGCGGTGATTGATCCACCTGTATATAACTGAAATGATTGATCGTCCCATGAATAATAGATCTTTGAGGAAGTTACATCGTTGGTGAATATTATATTTGGAGCAATTGTATACCATCCAGCTAACCCATTTGGATTTTCAGGATTCACAGTAACTTTAGTTTCAAGAACCATACCTATTCTATATGGAGTAGACATAACTGGCATTGGCTCTACTTGTGTAGCAACAGAAATAGTATACTCTCCTGACTCTTCTGGATTTTTTACTCCACTAATTGTAACAGTTACATTACTTTGTGAAGATATAGCGATAGGTGTATTTATTATAATTGATACACCGTCCCTTATTTCTGGTGTAACTGTACAAACAACACCATTAACTGTAACTTGATATGCTTGAATTGACGGCAATCTATAACGTCTATCGAAAGTTACTGTAATTGTATCTCCAACTTTAAGTTCTCCATATGCTCCTGTTCTAAAGCTTATTGTATATGTAACATTCTCAGCAGAAACAATACTAGATGATAAGCTAACCTTTACATCACCAAGAAGGGATGTTCCTATTTGATAAGCTGAAGATTCTACAGGATTTGTCTCTTTGGATGTGAAAACTTTGAGTTTATACATACCATCCTTTGTAGGATTTTGAACTTTTGCTTCAGTAAGTATAACTACTGTTACTTCTGAATCGTTTTCCACTCTTACAGGAAGAAAAAGTGTAATTTTTCTTTGAGCAATATCAATTTGGGGTCTTACCTGCAAAGGAGTACCATTTACAGTTATTGCATTAGCAGGAATAGTTGAAGGTAAAACTGTATCAGAAGGAAATATTATTGTTATTGAATCAGTATTAATATTTAAAGCACCTGCACCTCCAACGGTGAACTTAATAGTATATGTCGCGTAAACTCCTGGTACAATTGGAGAAACTGTGACAGTAACATCTCTTAAGTTTGAAACTATAATCTTATAAGTAGCAGTAGGAGTTGGTATAGAATCAGTCGAAGTTGAAATCATTATCTTATAATCATCTTTAGGGGTTTTAGGATTTATGATACCAGCAGATGCAGGAAACTTAACTTTTACAAGAGAATTCGCTTGTATGTCAATAGGTACAGTAAGCGTTATAGTGCTTCTTATTGAGTCTATTTCGAGTGGTAAAGTGCAAGGAGTATCATTTACACTTATTAGCTCGCTTTTTATTGAATCAGGTATATTGGTTTCTGCAGGGAATATAAACGTTATTGTGCCAGAATCTTTTGCTAAAAAACCAGTTTCTGAAGTTTTGAATGTAATTATATATTCAGCAGTAGTCATCGTTGTATTAGGATTCACTTCAACTCTTCCATCAGTTATTCTTGTACTCTTAACTTCAACTGAGGGGCTTAAAACAATACTTTTTAAAGTCCCTCCAGGACCTTTACTTTTAACAACAAAAGTAAAAGTTCCAGGAATAGATGGAATCGTAACATTTGAATAAGTTATAGAAATTTTTTGATTTATTCCAAGTTTCATTATTGGAACTGTAATTGTATCTCCTAAGACTTCGATTGATCCAACCTCACCATCTGTTTCCTTAATTTTTACATAACCTTCACCTGTAGATGTTAAAGTTGGCCTACTCCAGCCTTCAGGGATGGTTATAGATATTGCGCCTCCATCCATAACTGCATCTGCTGTAAAAGTTATGGTGAATGTTTGTCCGATTGCACCTGCAGAGGCAGATGATGGAGATACTGTAGCTCGCCCTGATCCATCAGCAACTGACACTACTTTAACAACAGGCGAAGAGGCTATTTCTGTAAGAGGTGAAGAAGCGTCCTTTCTTGCTTTAATAATAAATTTATAATCAGCAGGTGTATCTGGAGCAGTAATACGACTATATGATACAGTAAAACTACCCCCTTTATTCATCTTAATTATATTTATACGAATTATTCTACCATCAATAGTTGGTGGTACAGATATATTTACACCAGATCCAGCTACTGCATCAACAAAACCCTGAGCCCCGGGAGTATTTGTAGGAACAGGGAATCCTTCTGGAACATTTATCTCTACTATTCCATTATTTATATCAATAAGAGCGCTCACAGAAATAGTAAAAGAAACATCTGTTTGTTTAGCTCTTACAGTTGCTGGAGTAATAGAAGCAGTAACAACTTCACCTTCTGGCGGGGGAGGTGGTGGTGGCTCAGTTGTTACAGTAATAGAAGCAGTAGCTTCTTTAGTTACGCCTCCAAAGGTAGCAGATGCTTTAATGGTACCACTACCAGCGCTAGAACCAGTAAAGGTTGTGCTTTTGCCCTTTATTGGACTTATTGTACCAATAGTACCGGTAATAGTCCAATCAAATTCAATGTCTAAAATATTTCCAAGTTCATCTTTAGCTTCTCCTCTAAATACTTGAATTCCTCCAATGGAAATAGTTGCAGAGGATGGGATTACAATAACAGAAGCAAGAGAAGCTGATATTGTAATTTGCGCTTCAGCAGTTAAAGTGATTCCGCTTCCTGATATCTGCACAATAAGCTTTCCTTTTCCAGGAGTTTGTCCTGCGGTAAAATTAACTTCTTTATTAGTAGTAGAATCCAAGGAACCAATGACTCCTTGTACTGACCAATTATAAGTAACCCCTGCTGTTATTTCATTGCCATTTTCATCCTTTGCGATTGCAGTAAATTTCTTTGCTTCGCCTTTTGCCAAAGTAACAGATGAAGGATTTATCTCTACACTTGTTAATACAAATGCTCCACAAATTTCATAAATGTGAGATTCAACAAACCTATTATCTATATCACTTCCATTCCCATCTGTCATAACTTTAAGTCTATAACTTCCCATAGGAGGATTTGTAATTCTTGCATTGGATAAAAATTCAACAGTTACTACTGAAAGAGCATTTATGTTCTCAGGTATCTTTATCTTTACAACTTGCCCGTTAACTTCTACTTGTGGAAAAGCTCCAACATTAGCAGGTTTACCATTAACTAAAACATTGCTACCTGTAATAACAGATGGAAGTTTAGTAAGATAAGGAAATTCAACAATTATAAAATTACCAGCAGATAAAGCATTAGTTATGCTGAATTGCAATCTATAGGTAACAAATGATATATCCTGCGTACAAGGATTTACAGAAACAGTTGCAGAAGATAACCCCTCAATAACATAAGGATTTGATTTTATAAAAATTGGTTCGGAGGATGTAGAAACCTTCAAAGTATAGTTCCCTGGATTGGTTGGATTTCTGATACCAGAAAGTTCCGAGAAAATTATTTGAACTGGTGTAGATGCTGGAATATCAGTGGGAACTGTTAAAGTAACACTTCGAGTAGCAACATCAATTTTAGGTAATTCGGAAAGAGTGATTGGGATACCTGCTAAACCTACTTTTACTTTTACACTTCCCGATGGGAAAGATGTTGGTATTGTTGTGTCGTATGGGAACATAACAGTAATTGTACCTAAATCTCTTGCAAGGTTACCAGCAGGACCGGTTTGAAAATCTATTGCATACTGTACAATTGCATTAGGAGTACTTCCTTTAGGCTTAGGAGGAGTAAAATCAGAAATTGATAGTGTAACATTTGGAATCGATATTGATGAAAATAAACTAAATGGTATTGATTCAACAGGAGTTGGTTCTGAAGAAGTTAAAATCGCCAATCTATATGAACCTACAGTTGGTGGATTTTTAATTCCAGCTGTCGCTGCAAATAAAATATTTACACTTCCACTTGAGACAATATCAACGGGAGTAATTATCTCTATATATTTTAAAGATGTGCCGTCATTTTGCACTTTAACAATTGAAGTAACTGGTGCATCATTTACAAATATAGAATTAGGGGGAATGGCTGTAGCAAGTAGAGGATATTGTGAAGGATTTGCCTCAAATCCAGCGACATAATCAGCCCCTGAATATGATGGATCAAAGAAAACAACAATTTTCCCAATATTTGCAGCTAAGCTGCCGTTTGATCCAACATTAAATTCTACTGAGTAAGAAACATTAACTGCATTTATGGATGGTGGATCTGATGTAACTTTTGGAATGCTGCTTGTAGAAAGAATAGTATAATAATTTGATAGAGCATCAATAGGTTGAGAAGAAGTTCTTACTTTAAGTCTATATGAACCTGGAGTATCAGGATTTGTTATTTTTGCTCCTTTTAAGAATTTTACACAAACTTCACTATCAGGAGCAATATTCATTGGAACTACAAACCTTACAGATTGTCCTTCAACTATAACTGGCGGTATAGAAGAATTTGTAGGATCGCATGGAGTACCAGTTCCAATCTTAATATCGGAAGGATTTATATTAGATGGTAGTTTGGTTCCTTCTGGAAATGTCACAGTAATTGTACTCGAATTGGCAGAAAGAGCAGATGTTGCATTTGAACCAATATTAAAAGATATTAAATATTCAGCAATACTGCCTGATGTTTTTGGGTTTGGATAAGAAGCTCCAACAGTAACATCTTTTACTGCTTCTCCAATAGAATAAATATAAGATTCTATGGCAATCGGTTCTTTAGTAGTCCATGCAATAATTGTATAATTACCAGAAGTGGCTGGATTTTTTAGCCCTGCTGATAACAAAATCTGAATAGTTACATCACTCGAAGCTTTAATATCAATCGGTGTTAAAATCTCTATCCATTTATAGTTTGACCAGCCAGGAGGATTATCAACATTAGAAGGTAAAACTGCACCAGTAGAAACAATTGCATAAACATTTAAATAAACTCCATTCACTTTAATTGTTGATGGAGCAAGATTGCCAGCTGCTGGAGTGGTATAAAAATCACCATTAAATGCGACATAAAGCTTATCAACATTTGCTGTCAAATCTCCTTGCGTTCCTGTCTTAAAAGCTATAGAATATTCAGCATTTTCGGATGCAACGGATGGTACTGGTAAGACAGTAGGTTTATCAATGGTTGACCTTATTAGATATGACCTTGAAACTCCATAATTTGGTTGAATGCTGGTTTTTATTTGTAATGTATATAACCCTGCATTTGATGGATTTTGTATATTTGCCGATAAACATATTAGTATATATACACTTGAACCAGCTGAAATATCTATTGGCACTGTTATTGTTAATTCATTTCCTTTTATTGATGGTGCTTGATTCAAAATTTGTCCTGTTGGTGGTGGACATTTCACAGAATCGGGCTTCCTCCTCCCCATATTGGTGTTGTTGAGATATATATAGAACCCGGCGAAATAGTTGATGGTACCTTAGTATCTGCTGGAAAAACAATAGATATAGTTCCGATATTTGCTTGTAATGCCGGCTTAGAAGATGATGTTTTAAAATGAATTAAATACTGTGCATTTAATTTAATAGCATTTGGGCTTGGTAAAACTGATCTTAAATCAGCGGGTGGATTAAAGCCAGGAAATGCAACCGAATCAACAATGTTATAAAGAGCTGATTCAATTTTAATTGTTTCAAGAGATGTATATACATAACCAAAGAAATTACCTTCACTTGATGGATTTAGAAATCCACAAGAAGATAGAAAAACAATAGTAATAGCTTGATTTTGTCTCAAATCAACTGGAGTTGTAATCTCAATCCTGCTTCCAGGTGAATTTATGCCAGTTGAGGGCATATCTGTAAAGGTCATTGCTGTAACACTACTTATAAGAGTCGTGAAAGTATTATTAACTATGATGGTGGCTGGTTGTAATGTAGTTAAAGTAGTTGTGGCAGGAATTTCTACTATGATCTTATCATGATTGGCGCTTAATGGAATTAAACCAAGTTTAAACTCTACCTTATACTCAACTTGAGTTGCATTAATATTATTTGGCATTGGAGTTATTTTAACTTCCGTTACAGAAGAACCAATTGAATATGAAGGCGAAACTCTAAAATAAGGCTGAGTTGAGGTCATTACTTGAAGATTATATATGCCAGGTTTTGATGGGTTTTTTACCCCAGTAGTTTCTAAAAAAGTTATTGTAACCTCATCCCCAGAAGAAATTACAGCTGGCACAGGAATAGTAACACGTGTGCCTGAAACAGTGGGAACTACATTAAGAGGTTGGGGAGGATTTGCTCCTATTTGAATAGTTATTCCACTTGTAGGTATATTTGTAGGGACAGTAGTACCACTAGGAAAAACTATAGTAATAGTACCACTATTAGCAAGTAACCCAGTTCCGACTTTTATCTTTATCTCATACTTGGCAGGAACACTTACAGCAGGTGGGTCAACAGTAACAGAAATAACTTCAACTGCATCAGTTATCAGGTAATAAGGTGAATCCATAAGAATTGGCTCTTTGCTTGTTCTAACATAACCTTTATAGTTACCTGCAGTAGGG
>Ga0179946_1142059_pt1 | contig 18703 bp, 5 predicted proteins | sample AD_JPNNA4_sludge_FD_135924 | JGI IMG/M metagenome (GOLD analysis project Ga0179946, IMG submission 135924) | Metatranscriptome of active sludge microbial communities of municipal wastewater-treating anaerobic digesters from Japan -... | ecosystem: Engineered > Bioreactor > Anaerobic > Digestate... | reverse complement strand
GAGAATAGTTAATTGCGCTCGTATCTTGATAACAGTATCGTTAATAATTATTACTTCGTGTTATCAAGACCAAATTTCTTTTTCCGCGGACGAGGTCGTTCTAAATATTGATATATTGGTTAACAGGAGTTGGACTATTTTCGAATACGACGTTACGGCAAGAGGCGGAGACGTTGTAAAAAACGTTACTTCCTCGTCGAGTACCGTAACTATGGTTTTAACCCCCGGAATGTGGAATATTGAGGTTTCCGCTAAAAATAGCTCCGCTAATATTTTATATAAAGGAAAAGCTTCCGTTAATCTTACTTCGCAAACGCAGAGCGTAATCATACCTCTGCTTGAAGAGTCGGGAAGTTGCGCCGTTACGGTTAATAATCAGTCGGGGTACTCGATAGCCGCGGGGGCGCCGGGACATATAGAAAAGATTAGCGTTACCGCGAAGAAAAGCGGTTTTTCGGATATTTCAAAAGAGATTGCAAATTACGGAGATTTTGCCGTATTTCAGAATTTATTAAGCGGCGACTGGGAATTTATTCTCGAAGGCAAAGCCAAAACTATCGATAAGAATTACTCCGTCGTTGCGGGCGAATATACCACCTATATCAGATCAAATTATATTAAAACTATAGTTTCCGGTAAAATGGAAAATTTTATTACGAGTTTTTTATCCGACGCGCAAGTTAAAGTTACTCCGGCGATACCGTCGGCATATTCGGGGACAATTTCGTCGGGAACTTTGATAACGCTCTCTTGCCGGACGAGCGGATCGACTATAAAATATAAGATAAACGACGGGGCTATTCTTGACTATAACGCTCCGTTTTCTATAACCGGCGCAAACGGTTCGGTCGTTAACGTAAAAGTTTACGCCGAAAAAGCCGGTCTGGAAAATTCCATTATCAATGAGTTGATTTATACGATACAGAATCAAGTTACTCCCGATCCGCAATTTAACCCCGTCGGCGGGACTTATCAAGCGGCGGTCGGCGTAACGCTGAGTTGTTCGGATACTACCGCTACTATCTATTACGCTACCGACGGTTCTACGCCCGATAATACTAAACCGGAATACAAATACGTTTCGCCGTTTAATATATCTTCGGACGTTACGGTAAAAGCGATAGCGCTTGCTCCGGGCAAAACGGCGTCTAGCGTTATAACTCAAACTTATACGATAGTTCCGGCAAAAGTCGCTACTCCCGTTATATCTCCGCAGACGGGTTCTTACGACGCCGATCAAGATTTTTCTATTATATGCGGAACTCAAGGTTCTACCATTTATTATACTACCGACGGTTCTACGCCCGATAATACTAAAACGCAATACGTTTCGCCGTTCAAATTGGCGGTCGGGTCGAAAACGGTAAAAGCTATCGCCGTTAAATCCGGCATGACTGACTCGGATATTTCGTCGGCTTCCTATACGATAACGGACTCGTTCGACGGAATAGCGATATGTTTTGAGAAACCGGACGGCTGGACTAACGCGTTTATATGGTACGATAAAGACTCCAACGGGTCTTGGGAGACGACGACTTTAGGAGCCGCGCCGGGCGATATGATTAACTATCGAACCGGTTGGTATAAGAAAGAGCTCGCCTCGACTGCAAGCGTTACGTTTTTGTTCAACGACGGAACGTGGAACAAAACGGTAAAAGACAACGGCGCGGACTTTATAACTACCAAAAATATCTGGGTTAAAAAAGACGGCTCTAAAGTTTACGAAGACCCGTTAGCTCCTCAGCCGCCGCAGTTAAGCGCGGCTCCGGGGACGAGCTATTTTTCAACGGATACGATAAACGTTACTTTAAACGTTACCGGAACTAATATCTCGACTAGTAAATATACAACCGACGGCTCGTATCCCAAAACGAGCCCTACCGCCGTAGTTTTTTCAAACGGAACTGTTGTTACGATAGGCGGCGATATAGCCGTCGGCGGTTCGAAAACTATTCGGCTATACTCTATAAACGACGTCGGGGAGAGCGACGCTAGTTTCGACTATATAAAGACCGACGCGCCCGAACCGGTTAGCGACGCTAACAATCTGAGGATATATCAAATAATGGTAGAGTCTTTTATAGACGGCGATTCAAATTGCAACTACAATACGGGCTACGGACCGTCTCATCATAGAGGCGATATTCGAGGTATCATAAACTCTCTGGATTATATCAAGGGGCTTGGGATGAACGCTATATGGCTTACTCCGATATTTGATTCGGACGGAAGCTCGGCTCTAGACGCTACCGGTTACTTTTGCAGGGATTATTTTACTATCGATCCCAAATTCGGCAGTTTTAACGACGCGAAAGAGCTTGTCGAGAAAGCGCATCAACGCGAGATGATGGTAATACTCGACGGCGTATTTGGTCATCATAAAGGGTGGGTCAGACCTTCGCCGACCGGCAAACTCCCTTCCGGCGGAAGCAATCCGGTATCGTATCCGGGCAGTCTCGATTTCTATAAAGAGGTCGCGACGTATTGGATAGACGCTCTGGATATAGACGGATGGCGGCTCGATCAAGCGTATCAAGTCGCGACAAAGAATCAAGACAGAAACTATTGGAAAGATATAAGAGAAGCGGTTGAAGCCAAATGCGCCGAGAGAGCGGCCGCCGGCAAACAGTGGGGGACGCTCGGTTATATGGTCGGCGAGATATGGGATTCGGAAACAAATATACAACTTTGGGGTTACAACGCCGAAGGCAATGCCGGATTGAAGTCTTGCTTTGATTTTCCGTTGCGATACGTTCTCGCTCAGGTATTGGCGACGCAGGAAGAGATAAATCAGCCGGGAGCTTACAACCAACCGGCTACAAAACTTGTATCGGGATACGCTACGCATTCGGCCTACTCGGCGTGGGCTAGACCGAATCTTATGCTGACCAATCACGACTTGGTGAGATTCGGCGATCTTATACAGAGAGCTCCGCATCTCAAATATGGAAAAGAAAGACCGGATTATTGGAAACGGCATAAAGCGGCGTTCTCGTTTATGACGAGTTATACCGGGCCTATTACTATTTATTACGGAGACGAGATTGGCGACGAAGTGGCGAATTTCGTCAACAAAGGGGATAGCGGATATTACGACGACCACGTATCGAGATCGAGCGGACAAACGAGCGGATTCGACGCCAATCAGTCCGATCTGAAGAATTATCTGACTTCATTGATGAATTTGAGGGAATCAAATCCCGCTTTGTGGAGAGGGACGAGGAGTCATATAAGCGCCGATACTTATACGTACGTCGATCTGAAGACGGACGGCGCTCAAAAGATGTTATACGTTCTAAACGTATCGACGGATTCTAAAACCGTAACTGTATCTCAAAGCGCCGTAGGAGGAACGACGCTACGCGGAGCTTTAGGGGCGGCGAACGTAAACGCAAGCGGAGGCGGTTATTCAATTTCAATAGAAGGATTGACGGGCAAATTTTATTTTGTGGAATAGAATATTTTATACGACGGACAAATTCCGTCGCATAATTAATTATAAATAAATTAGCAGGAGGAGAATTATGAGGAGTAAATTATTTGGATTTTATCGAAATATTATGAAAATATTCTACATTATTTTGATAACGTCTATTTTGGGATCATGCGTTCAAAACGGAATAAACCAATCCGAAATCGGCTACGCAAATTTGACTATCGTAATATCGGAAATGTCAAGAAACTGGACTATTAGCAGTTACGAAATTACCGTTGGAACGACCGTTTCCGAATATCAATCGGCTCCGGGAGGCGTTATTAACTTGCGTCTTCAAATCGGAACTCACAATATAGAGATTAAGGCAAAAAAATTCCGCCGGTCAGATCGTTTACAGAGGGAAGGCGACGGTAGTTTTAACGGAGGAAGGAACGACCGTTCAGATACCTCTGTTGCAAGAGGTTGGAGCGTGCAACGTAACGGCGGCTAAGAGCGTAGATTACTCGATCGCGACGGGTCAACCGGGCGCTATAGTCAAATACGTTATAACGGCTAGTTCTCCGGGATTTGCCGGCGTAGTGAAAGAGACGGCGACTATAGGAGATTCCGCTCTGTTTACCGATATGTTTGCCGGCGCTTGGTCTTTCAAAATAGAAGGCAAAGCCAACGCTCTTAACGCCGACTATACGGTAAAACCGAACGAATGGACGACCTATATTTCCGGGACTTTGCCAAAGACTATACCGGTAAACGTTATGGAGACTCTTACGCTTCCGGCGACAAAACAGGATAGAGTAACGCCGGTAATAGCGAGCGTTCAGTCGGGAACGATAAACTCCGGAACGGCGGTAACTCTTAGTTGCGCGACGGCCGGATCGAAGGTTAAATATAAATTAGGCTCGGACGCTACGGCGGATTATTCGACGGCTATTACTATAAATTCTACTACTACTTTGAGAGTTTACGCGACTAAAAGCGGTTTAACGGATAGTATAATCGGGATTTATACGTATACGGTTGACGCAAGCAAAACGGCGTCGCCGCAGTTCTCGGTCCTAGGCGGAACTTATACAAGCGCCGTATCTTTAACATTAACGGCGGAAAGCGGAGCTTCCATATATTATACCGACGACGGAACGGCGCCGACTACAAGTTCTACTTTGTATGGAGGAAGTCCGATTGTTATATCGTCGGGAACTAAAACCATAAAGGCGATCGCCAAACATCCCGATAAGACGGCTTCCGACGTAGTAGCTCATACTTATACGATCCAGCAGTTAAAGGTAGTAACGCCCGTTATTACCCCCTCTTCGGGATCATACGATACCAACAAGGATATTGTTATTACATGCGGAACGGGCGGCGCCGCTATCTATTATACAACCGACGGAACGACTCCGACCGCGAGTTCAACTCCATATTCCGCGGCGTTTAAGTTGCCCGTTGGAGTATATAGCGTTAAGGCGTTTGCAAAACTGAACGGGTATACCGACTCGGACGTCGTTACGGCGAATTTGACTATAACCGAGCCGGTTAACGGCATCAAGCTTCATTACAAGAGACCGACCGATTGGGGGACGACTCTCAAACTTCACTATTGGAATTTAGTCCCGTCCGCCGCTCAATCGACTTGGCCCGGCGTCGCTATGACGGCGGAAGGTAACGATTGGTACGGATATACGCTTGTCAATACGACAAGTTCGAGCGTTATTTTTACAGATAAAAACGAAGGAAACAAGCAGACCGGGGATCTTACCAGAACTTCAGGCGAGTGGTGGTATAAAAACGGCGTTTGGACGGACTACAATCCGGAAGGACCGACCAAGCCGGTTATAACGGCGACGCCCGCTTCCGGTACTTATCTTACCGCTCAAAGCGTAAGTTTTATCGGGAATAATATATCCGGCGATATTATATATTACAACATGACGACTAACGGAGCGGACCCGGCAGAGCCGACTTCGGCGTCTTTGGTTTACAGTTCGCCGATAAACGTTCCGCTGAATGCGACGTATAAATTTAAAGTTAAAGGATTTAACGAAGGGGCGGCGGCGCAATGGGGAGATACCGTATCGCTTACTTATACTATCAATCCAGAAGCCGATCTGGAAGCCCCGACTATAACGGCGAGTAAAACTCCGGGAAAATATTATCCCAACGTAACCGTTAGTTTTACGATAAAGGACAATAAATCTGCGACTACTACGGCGTATTGGACTACCGACGGGAGCGAACCGACTACAAGTTCGCCGGTTTACGTTACGGGAAATTGTTCGACGGGTAAAACCGGAATTGACACATATGTGTCTGAAACAAAAGTCTTCAAATTCCTTATCGTAGACGGCGCGGGCAATCAGACGAAAAAGACTTTGTTCTACAATATAGGGGAGGGAAACGATTTCAGAGAGGAGACGATATACTTCCTACTGCCGACAAGATTTTACGACGGAGACCCGACTACGAACGTTCACTGTTGGGACGACGCTCAAGCGAAGAATCCCGATAGCGATCCGGCGTGGAGGGGAGATTTTAAAGGTTTGATAGAGAAACTCGATTATATAAAGGCGCTCGGTTTTAGCGCGATCTGGATAACGCCGCCGGTAAAAAACTGCAGCGGTTACGATTATCACGGTTATCATGCGATTAACTTTAAAGAGATCGATCCGAGATATAAGACTTCGGACGTAGCGTCCGCCGAAGAGGCGTATCAAAACTTTATAGCGGCGGCTCACGCTAAGGGAATCAAAGTTATACAGGATATAGTATTCAACCACTCGTCAAATTTCGGCGAAGAGAACTTATATCCGCTGTTCAAAAGAAACGCGCCTCTGGGACTTAACGACACAATAGCTTCCGTTGAGAAATACGATCCGTATAACAGACTGCCTGAAAACTACGACTCTCTACTACCGGGAGCGCAGTATAGCGCAAGAATAAACGCTATGAAAGAAGATAGCGTCGATACGGAAAGAATTTATCATCACGAGAAGTCTCTGAGTTGGGAAAGTTACACCGTCCAGACCGGACAGATCGCCGGCGACTGCGTCGATCTCAATACGGAGAATCCCGTCGTGTCTCAATACTTAAGAGAAGCGTTTATTCAATATATACAGTGGGGGGTAGACGCGTTTAGAGTTGATACGGTAAAACATATTTCTCGGCTTACGTTTAATAACGAGTTTATACCTCAACTTATTGAAGCCGGCGGAGAGTATTTCTATATATTCGGCGAAACCTGTACAAGGTATAGAAGCGTGTGGAATTCGGGAATTCCGGCGATATCCGTTCCGTTTTATACCTGGAAAGAGAGCGTTTCATACCCGTGGGCGACTATGAGCGATAGAGAGGCGTCCGTAGCGCAACACTGGACGGACCACGCTAGCGTAGGAGCGGAGCCGACTTCCAATAACCACTACTTAAACGGCAACGATTATCATACGCCGGATTGGACTATGAGAAACAGATTTGATCAGATAGATTTTCCGATGCACTGGAGTTTCAACAACGTCGGGGACGCGTTCAATATGGCTCTCGGCGGAGATCAGTATTACAGCGACGCGACTTGGAACGTAACGTATGTAGATTCGCACGACTACGCTCCGGACGGCGCGCCTGAAAATCAGAGATACGCCGGCAGTTGGCCCGAAAAATTGACGTTGATCTTCACCTTTAGAGGAATACCGTGCATATTTTACGGAACGGAAATCGAATTTCAGAAAGGTAAAGTTATAGACGTCGGACCAAACGCTATGCTATCGAATACCGGAAGAGCGTATTTTGGAGATCATATCGAGGGGAGCGTAACGGCGACGGATTTTGGAGTATATACGGCGAGCGGAACCGTTTCGACTACGCTAAATCACGACCTTGCCAAGCACATAACTCGACTAAACAGAATAAGACGAGCGGTTCCGGCTCTGCAAAAAGGGCAGTACTCGACCGAGGGGGTAAGCGGCGACATAGCGTTTAAGAGAAGATATACTAACGCATCTGAGGGGGTCGATAGTTTTGCGCTGGTTACTATAAACGGCGGCGCGACGTTCTCCGGCATTCCAAACGGGACGTATAAAGACTGCGTTACCGGCGATACGAAGATCGTATCGAGCGGAAGTTTGACTGCGAATTGCTCGGGAAACGGCAACGCGAGAATTTACGTTTTGGACGGTCCGGGTAAAATCGGAGATGCCGGAGCGTTTTTGAAGTAGAAATTTATTAGCGGCGTCGCGTTTGCCTCGCCGTTAATTTTGAAAATATAAATATATTTAAAGGAGATAGTATGAGTAGTTTTAAGAATAGTATAGCGGCGTTAGTAACGCTGGGTTTTGTTATATCCGTTTCGACGGCGATTGCGTCGTGCCAGAACGGAGCGGTTGAGGATTATGTAAAAGGGGTCGTTACCGTAACGACGATTGTGAACGTTTATCAGGATCCGACCGACGACGCCGAAGATTTTTCGGACGTATCTATAGATAGAACCGTCGCGAGTTTTTACTCGCTTCCGGCTATCGAGCTTCCCGGTTGGAGACCGAATTACCATATAAAAGCGTCGACTAACGGCGGCGCTCTTGCCGGTAGAACTTGGGATAACGACGCGACGACGGACAGCCCGGAGAAGTGGAATATTTTTGAATACGGACAGATAGAGTTCTTCGAGTCAAAATACGGCGAAGTAGCCGGAGAGCGCGACGTTACCGCCGACGATTCGATGCTGTTTCATGCCGGCTCCAAACTTTTCAAGAGAACTCCATTAATTATAGACAAATTCAGCGCTAACTCTTTTGAAAACGATATATTGGCTTTTGTCAGAAGACAAAACTTGACCGATTATGAGGAGATACTGACAAGTTCTTATGCCAGAATCGACGAACAGTACGGCGATACGACCGTCGGATTTTACGTCTTAAACAAATCGGTCGCCAATACTATTGAAAAAATGGCGCAAATTAAAGGTATCTTAGAAGATATTTCTTTTCTGGATAAAGAGAGATACGACGTTAAATATAAAACTCTCTTAGGTTCGGTAGAAATCTCGTTAAATACCGTCTCTTCGAATTATTTTCAGTTAAAAAGCGGCGCAAAAATCGCCGTAGTCGCAACTCAGAGACCGAAGCAGTGGGGCGAGTCGAATAACATCGATTATACAATAGTATCAAGCGTACCGAATACGAACGTAAGTTTGGATAATCCTAACGAAAAAAACCTTGACAATACAAGCGACAGAGCCGTAACGAGAACTGTGGATTATTTTGTCTGGGACGGGACTAAGCAGACCGTAGCTGGGAAAACGGGCGGATGGTTTGAAAGTATAACTATCGAAAGCGACAAGATAACGTTAAAGATGCCGAAATTGGCAAACGGTAATACGGCTAAAGAATATTGGGATGCAATCGATCCTTCGGGCAGTCCCATTGCGCCGTTTTGTCTGTTTTGGATCATGATACAACAATAAAAAAGGGGGAAGATTGTTATGAAAAAAAGAGTTAAAGGATTTATAGCGATTTTATTAGTATTAGTCGCTTTTTTGACGATAGTTTTTGCAAACTGCTCGCAGGAATTGCAAATTGAAGATAGAAGCGAAAACTTTGTTGAAACGATTTTCAATTATTTTACTAAAACTACCATAGCCGAACCGAGTTTTTCTCAAAAAAGCGGTATATATAACGACGAATTTGAAGTATATATCGAGAATATGAGCGACGAAAGCGGCGTAACGATAAAATATACTATGGACGGAACAAAACCGGGTAAAAATAACGGTTATATCTATTATTCGGGGCAAACTATTCCGATCACAAGATATAGACAACTAAAAGCCGTCGCTTTTACCGATTCGACGGACGATAAATTTGTCCCATCTCCGGTAGTCGTCGCCGAATATAAAATGAAAGTTTTACCTCCGGTTTTTAGTTTTAACGCTGAAAAAAAGAAGTTAGCTATAAGTTGCGATACTACGGGGGCTATTATTTACTACACGGACGACGGTTCTAAACCGACGACGACCTCCAAAATATACGTTAATGAAATTTCGATTATTACAAGTAAGACGATACAGGCGTTTGCATACAAAGAGGGATGGGAATATTCCGACTATAGAAATCAGACGTTTAGTTCAAAATCTTCTGGAGGAGTTTTAACGGTTCCGTCTATAACGCCCGAATCCGGTACCTATAACAATTCGCAGAGCGTAGTTATATCTACAAATTTAGTCGGGGCGACCATAAAATACAAACTGGAAGAATCCGGAAATGAGCCGAAGACTTTTACCTATACCGGAGCGGTAACGGTAAATAAAAACTCTAAAATTAATGCGTGGATCGAGTATGACGGCGAAAAATCCGACGAAGCGCTTGCTTCCTATTCTTTTAAGGTAAAGAAGCCTATTATTTCCCCCTCCGCCGGAATGTATTTTTCAAGCGTTACGGGCGGAGAATTGACTGCGGATATAACTTGCGAGACAAATCTTGCAAAAATTTACTATTATCTAAACGAAGAGGGCTCTGTTCCGCCCGTAGTCCCTCAAGAATATAAAGGGGCTTTTAAGATTACTTCTACCGGTAAAGCTATAACTATAAAAGCCTACGGTTCGCTGTCGGGATACGCAGAGAGCGAACTTGCGGAAGCCGTATACGGCGTTGTAGCAGGCGAAAATCCTGAGAAATTAACGACGCCTAGTATAACTTACGATAGCGGAACAAAAAAGGTTTCGATTACGCATACCGACTCATCCGCCGATATAAAATATTCAGTAGATAATCAGGCGAGTTGGATTAGCTATTCGATTCCTATCGATTTAACTCAAACGGCGGTCGTTTACGCTAAAGCGGCAAAGTCGGGTTTTTTTGATTCCGACGTAGTTTCAGAATATTGTTTAGTTACTTTGCCGACTGCGGCGACCCCTAAAATATCTCTCTCATCCGGTACTTATAACCCGCCGGTATCTTTGACTATTGCCTGTTCGACGAGCGGGGCGGCTTTGAGATATACAACGGACGGATCGGAGCCTACCGCGTCAAGTTCGGTATATTCGGGGGCGATAACGCTGTTGCAATCGGCGGTCGTTAGAGTAAAAGCGTACAAAGAGGGATACAATCCGTCGTTAGAAGCTACTAACGTTTATACTATACAAGCCGAACCGCCGACGATTTCTCCGACTAACAATACTTTCGTGAGCGAAGTTACGGTTAATATTTACAGCGGAACGGACGGAGCGGATATTTACTATACTTTAGACGGAAACGATCCTTTGCCAAGCAGTATTCTATATACCGGAGCTTTCACTCTTGCCAAAACTACGACTGTTAAAGCGATAGCGGTAAAGACCGGTCTGGAAAATTCTATAATTAGCCAGAAAACTTTCACAAAAACTGAAGTCGTCGCGACTCCGACATTCTCGCCCGTCGCTGGAACTTACGCTACGACGCAGTCTGTAACAATCGCGTCTACTACGTCGGGCGCGACTATCAGATATACTACCGACGGTTCTACGCCGTCTAAAACTAACGGCGCGATTTATTCCGCTCCGATAAACATAGCCGCTTCGACCGAGTTAAGAGCTATAGCTTATAAAGACGGCATGACGGACTCCGGCGTCAAGTACGGAGCTTATACTATCCCGGGAACCGTCGCCGATCCGATATTTAATATCGCGTCCGGAACTTATCCGGTCGCGCAGACTGTAACTATTTCAAGTCAAACTGCCGGAGCTCAGATTTACTATACGACTAACGGCGCGGTTCCGACTACGGCGAGCTCTCTATACGTCAATCCTATCGACGCGTCCGTCGATATGACGATAAAAGCTCGGGCGTATAAAGACGGCGTTTGGTCTGCTAATACCGCAACGCTTACCCTCGATATAGTTCAAGAACAGGGGACGGCATTGTCGTTTATTACCGCGAAACGTCTGATGTTGGGAGAGACGGGCAACAACGTATCGCTTGTAGCCGGCGAGAATTGGTTTGGTTTTGAGATCGATACGGTCGCTAACGCGGGACAATATATTATCGATACCTCGACGTATACCCCTACGGTCTATATAAACGATCTGAGCGCGGCGGCTACATTAACGGACGGTAAATTAAATTGCGACGCGGAGACAAGATATTATATAAAAGTTACTTCGGCGTCTGCGGTCTCTTCCGTAATATTTAAAGTTTATAAAGCTCCGTTAGCTCAGCCGGTAATCGCGGTTAGTAAAACGACGATTGCTTGCGGCGAGTTAGATAAGAATATTACTCAAGAGCAGAGTTTTACTATATCAAACGCCGGAACGGGAACTTTTAATTGCGCTGTAATCGATAACGCGGCGTGGCTGACTTTGGATAAAACATCTTTAACTTCAGTCGGAACTACCCCTCAAACCGTAACCGTTACCGTAAATACGACGGGCTTAACGGCGGGACAAAGTTATACAGGTAAGATTACCGTAACAAGTTCTACTCCTGACATTCAGGGATCTCCAAAAGAGATTACCGTAACGTTGTCCGTAAAACCGGAAGTCGTTAGCGGAATAAAGGTTCATCTCAAGACTACGTGGAGTACGCCGAAAATTTATTATTGGTCGGTAGTAGCGACTCCGGCTATCTCTAACGCGACATGGCCCGGCGTTGCGATGACGGAGGAGGGAAACGGTTGGTTTGGTTATACTTTTCCAAACGCTACAAGCGCAAATATAATATTCAGCAATAACGGCGCCAGTCAAACGGCGGATTTGTCTCGAACTACCGGAGAGTGGTGGTATAAAGACGGCGTTTGGAATTCGACGAATCCTGAAGGACCAGCCGTTCCGACAATAACGGTTAGTCCGGCGGCGGGAAACGTTACGCAAGCGTCGACTACCGTTACCATAACCGCTACAAACAGCCCGACTTCTATAAAGTATACTACGGACGGAAGCGATCCAAAGACCTCAGGAATTTCGATTAACTCGGGCGGAACCGCGGCGATCAATATAGATACGATAGGGGGGTCAAAAACGTTAAAAGTTTGGGCTCAAAATGCGGCGGGAGAGTCTACCGGAAGTTTTGCTTATACAAGAACCGATCCCAGTTCAAACGTTAAAATATTCTATAAAACTTCAAGCGCGCCGACTATTTGGGTATGGGAGGACAACGGGATTGCAATATCGAGTTCGATGGGACAAAGCTGGCCCGGAAACGCTATGACTCTCGACGCGGCGTCCGGATGGTATATGATGGAAATTCCAAATGCGGTATATACTTTAGGAACGAAGTCTTTGAAAATGAAGTTCAATTCGGGAGCTGAAATTACCAGAACGTCGCCGACTATGCAAAACTGGTTTGACGGGACTACTTGGACCGCCGCTAAACCGGTAGAGGCGCCGGTAATATCGGCGAATCCGTCGACCAGATATTTTACGACGGAAACGCTAAACGTTACGTTGAGTTTATCCGGGGTAGATTCGGGTAAATATACTACCGACGGGACTACCCCTTCGGAGACGGTTGGAACTACATTTTCTAACGGGACGGTAGTAACGATAGGGAGCGGTATGGTAGTTGGAAATACTAAAACTCTAAAGTTATTTGCTAAAAATACCGCCGGAACTACGACTAGAGAGTATGTATATGAAAAAGTTACGGAAATTCCAGTTCCGGATTTTACGTGGGATAACGCTAACGTTTACTTTGTTATACCGGATAGATTCCATAACGGCAATACCGCAAACGATCTGTCTTACGGCAGAGTCAAGACCGACGCGACCGGTAAGAATATCGGAACATTCCACGGCGGAGATATAGCCGGACTAACCGCTAAATTGGATTATCTTGAAGCTCTTGGAGTAAACGCTATATGGATTACTTCTCCCTACGAACAGACTCACGGATGGTGCGGCGGCGGCTCAAACGGAGACTTCGCTCACTATTCGTATCACGGATATTATCCGCTGGACTATACGGCGATGGATAAAAATATGGGGACCGTCGCCGAGATGAGAACTTTCGTCAATACGGCGCACAGTAAAGGGATAAGAGTAGTTATGGACGTCGTATTAAATCACGCCGGATATAACACCTTAAAAGATATGGTTGAATACGGCTTCGGTAAAGCAAAATCCGGTTCTTTAGACGTAAATTGGACTCCGGCAGGAGGTCAAACCTGGCATAGTTATCACGATAATATAGATTATTCAGACGTAGCAAGCTGGAATAAATGGTGGAAAGGTACGGGCGGAAGTTGGGTAAGAGCCGGATTGGGCGACTATACCGCGCCGGGAGGAGACGATCTCACGCAAAATCTTGCGGGACTACCGGACTTCAGAACCGAATTGACGTCGAGTATCGGAATGGCTCAAATCATGATTACCAAATGGGGTATGGAAACTACGGGTTATACCGATTGGATTATACCGTCGGCGACGGGTTTACGAAGCGCGAGCAATACTTCGTCTCCGACAGATTTTGTTATCGACGCGCTTGCCGCTTGGGTTAGAGAATTCGGTATAGACGGCTTTAGATGCGACACCGCAAAACATGTCGAGAAATCGAGATGGGCTCAACTGAAACAAGAGTGTAATACGGCTTTAGCCGAGTGGAGAGCGGATACTTCAAAACCCAAAGGAACTTCAAACGCGGCTACATGGACGGATAACTTCTGGATGACCGCCGAAGTTTGGGGACACGGAGCGAATAAATCTGAGTATCATACCGTCGCCAATTTCGACTCGGTTATTAATTTTTCCTTCCCTAAAGACGGCAACCTCGGGAGCATAGGCGGAACTTGGGCGGGATACGCGTCGAGTATAAACGCCGATCCTACCTGGAATTCGTTGCACTACATATCGTCGCACGACACCGCGTTAAGCAGAACAAATATCAAGAATCTCGGGACGGCTTTAACGTTAAGCCCCGGAGGAGTTCAGATATTCTACGGCGACGAGACGGCCAGACCTTTCGGCGATACCGGATCGGATCCGTATCAAGGGACAAGATCCGATATGAACTGGGACGCGAACCCCGACGTATTGGCTCACTGGAGCAAACTCGGACAGTTTAGAAAGAGAAATCTTTCGGTTGGAGCCGGTTCGCAAACCGATCTGGGAAATAGTACTTACGGCAGGTCTTACGAGGCGGGCGGATTTGTAAATAAAGTAGTTATCAAACTTGGAGCGTCGGGCTCGACTTCCGTAAACGTAGCTGGGTTCTTTGCGGACGGCGACTCGGTCAAGGACGCCTATACGGGAACGACGGCGACGGTTGCAAGCGGAAGCGTAACTTTTACAGCCGGCTCGGAAGGAGTTATCTTGATAGAAAAAGTAACGCCGTAATGCGACTGGCGCGGAATAAGGGAGCGGGCTCTCTTATTCCGCATATTATATAGAGGATACCAAAATGAAAATAAAAAATATTCTTTTATTGATTTTGGCGGTTTTATTATTTGGTTGCGCGAATATAAACAATAAACTTGCCGAAGTAACGACCGCGGAAGTGAAAATAAATGTTTCAAGCAGTAGAAACTGGAGTATTTCGAAATATACCGTTGTTGCGACAAAAGGGGAAGAACAGATTACCGACGATTTTAACGTCGGAGCGCCGATCTCTATGACTTTGTCGATCGGTAGTTGGAATATTTCGGTAACCGGTAAGAACAGCTCAAACAGTTCCGTTTATTCGGGGAGTTCGAACGTCGAATTGACCGAACGTGGGGCTACGATAACGATCATTCTTCTACAAAACAGCGGCGCGGTAAATCTAACGATAAATAACGGCTCCGGGTACGCTATATCTCAAGACAAACCGGGGTATATAAATAAGATCGCGGTAACGGCGAGGAAAACGGGCTTTGACGATATAGTCAAAGAGGTCGCTAATTTTGGAGACGCCGCGCTTTTTACCGATTTGATCGGAGGAGAGTGGGATTTTACCATCGAAGGAAAAGCGTCGAAGATTGATAAAAATTATTCGGTTATATCGGGAGAATACGATACCTATCTCAGGACTACCATACCAAAAAACGTGGCGGTTGGATTGATAAACAGTTACGCTATATCGGCGCTGAATCAGGTAAAGGTTACTCCCGTTTTGGCAAGCGCGCCTTCCGGAGCGATAATTAATGATTATCAATTGTCGCTATCGTGCGGAACAAGCGGCTCTGCCGTTAAATACGCTAAGAATTCCGACGCGACGGCCGATTATACCGCGCCGATAACTCTATCGGGAGCCGCCGGCGATAAGATAAAATTAGTCGTTTATGCGGTAAAAGAGGGGATGGCCGATTCTACAATAACGGAATTAGATTACGAAATAAATTTGACGACGACTCCCACTCCGGCGGCGACGCCTAACGGAGGGAGTTTTCAAGATTCCGTAGCGATAACGCTTACTTGTAGCGATACAAGCGCGGACGTCTATTATACTACAGACGGCTCGGATCCGACTATCAGCTCGGCGAAGTATACGGCTCCCATAACCGTAACCGTTTCATCGACTATTAAAGCGATAGCGCAGACGCAGGGTAAAGCCCCTTCGCCGATAATAAGCGTTCCGATAACGATTACTAAGTCGAAAGTAGCGGCGCCGATAATTCTTCCTATATCGGGAGATTACGACGTTACGACAAGTTTTGAGATAACCTGTTCGACGGCGGGCGCGGCTATTCGCTATACGACCGACGGAACTACGCCCGGCAAAACTTCTACTTTGTATAGCGCCGCGTTTACCTTGACCGAGGGGATCAAAACAGTTAAGGCGATAGCGTATAAAGATAATTATTTAGACTCCGACGTTAAAACCGAAACTTATAATATAACTTCGGCGCCGACGGGTATAAATATCTACGTTGAAAAACCGGACGCTTGGTCGGAGATATGGATATGGTTTGACAAAGATTCCGATAATGTTTGGGAAACTACGGCGTTAAAAACCGCGCCCGGCGATATGGTCTCTTATAGAACGGGATGGTATAAAAAAGAGATCGCTTCTACCTCAAGCGTAACGTTTCTATTTAACGACGGAACCTGGGTAAATAAGATGCAAAACGGAGGGGCGGACTTCGTCGCGACTTCGAACGTCTGGGTATCTAAAACCGGAGTAATGACTACAAGCGATCCTATCGCTCCTCAAAAACCGACGGCGTCGGCGACGCCGGGGGGATGTAACTTTTCGAGCGCGACAATTGTCGTAACGCTTAACTTGAGCGGAGAAAATATTTCAAAATCGACGTATACGCTTGACGGCTCAGATCCTTCGATTAGCGGAAGCGCCGTCAATTTCTCAAACGGAACCGCCGTTACGATCGGCGGCGATATGGCGATAAACGATGAAAAGATTTTAAAGATATACGCCATTAATAACGTCGGACCTTCGACGGCGACTTATACTTTCAAAAAAGTAGAGTATCAAAGTCAACCTTGCGTTATGAAATTGGGAGCTATATATACTCCTGCTTCGACGACTTTTAGGATATGGTCGCCGGATACCGCTAACGTTAAGGTGAAAATTGACGGAAACGAATATAATTGCTCGAAAGTTGCCGATTTTGATGGATATACGGATATTTATGAAAAAGTTTTAACGGGCGATCATAAAAATAAAGAGTATCAATTCTTGATTAACGGAACTGCGGTACGCGATCCTTACGGCGTAATGGCGAAGCCCGGACAGAACGTTAATATCGTTATGGATATTGCCAATATTTTACCGGACGGCGGCTGGGCGGATATTCCTCCTTTGACAAATCGAGAGGACTCGATAGTTTACGAAGTTCACGTTAGAGATTTTACCATCGACTCTTCGTCGGGCGTTCCCGAAAATAAAAGAGGGAAGTTTACCGGTATGACTCATGCGGGTTCGACTTATAGCGGAGTAAAGACCGGTATAGACCACCTTGTCGAACTGGGCGTAACGCACGTTCAGGTATTGCCCGTTTACGATTTTGCGACGCAACACTACAATTGGGGATACGACCCTTATAACTTCAATATTCCCGAAGAACAGTACTCGGAGACTCCTCTCGATTACGAAAACAGAGTGAAAGAGTTTAAAAATATGGTCAACGAATTTCATAAGAGGGGCTTGAGAGTAGTTATGGACGTCGTATATAACCACACCTTTGGCAACGAGATGTTTCAGGGGATTACGATGAAATATTTTGACGGACTAAATCTATCGGGATGCGGCAATTCTGTAGATAGCGGGAAGCCGATGGTTAGCAGGTTTATACAAGATTCGCTGGAATTCTGGGTAAGCGAGTATAAAATCGACGGATTTAGGTTTGATTTGGTCGGAATATTTTATTACAACGAGTACAAAAAGTGGGGAGAATACCTCAATACGGCTTTTCCCGATAGAAATATTATAATATACGGCGAGCCTTGGAACGGATACGCCAGCGATCCAAACGAAGCGCAAAAAATGCGTATGGGCAAATGCCCCGCGACGGCGTCGGGCAGAGTAGGGGTATTCAACGGAAAATACAGAGAGGATATCAAAGGGAATAACGACGGTACGACCCGCGGTTATATGTTTAACGGAACTACCTCGTGGACGGGAGCGATCGCCGTCGGTATGAGGGGCTCTATTATGGCGGTCAAATCGACCAATCCTTTGGCTAACGATTGGGACTCGATGTTTGCGTACGACCCCGAACAGTCGATAAACTACATATCGGCTCACGATAACTACTGCCTATGGGATAAGATCAAACATTGCGGAGAAGATAACGCTTACGGTCGACGGGTGTTAAAATTCGGAAACGCAATGATTTTGACTTCGCAAGGAATACCGTTTATACACGGCGGCGACGAGATGCTTAGAACCAAAGTCGTAAACGGCGTTTGGACTTACGCTCACAACAGTTACAACGCTCCCGACGACTATAATAAATACAGATGGGATTGGAAAGTAACAAACGCCGCAATATTTAATTATCATAAAGAGCTGATAGCGTTAAGAAAAGCGCATCCCGGCTTTAGATTGACTTCGTGGGACGACATTAATAGCAGAATGAGAACCGAAATGTCATCCGCTCCGGCAGGCATAGGCGTCGTAACCAACGCTTCTTTGCCTTACAATGTTTACGTCTCCTTAATAGACGAAAACAACAACGTCGGCGACGGATACGAGTTAATCGTAGTTTTCAATTCCGGGGATAACTATACTTATACGTTGCCTTCCGGAACGTGGAAGAAAGTATTCGATATAAACGGAGCGAAAAACGAAGTCGTAACGACAAGCGCTATATGCGAAGGAACGGCGGTTACAGTTTTTGCTAAGCAGTAATATTTGTTTATACAAAAAAAGAACCGGG
>Ga0179946_1045700_pt1 | contig 19840 bp, 34 predicted proteins | sample AD_JPNNA4_sludge_FD_135924 | JGI IMG/M metagenome (GOLD analysis project Ga0179946, IMG submission 135924) | Metatranscriptome of active sludge microbial communities of municipal wastewater-treating anaerobic digesters from Japan -... | ecosystem: Engineered > Bioreactor > Anaerobic > Digestate... | reverse complement strand
TTTCATAATTTCGCAAGCTATTGATATTGAAAAATTGAAAATTTTTATATTTGGAGAAAATAAGTGCCAACTATAAGTCAGTTAGTAAGAAAACCGAGAAAAAAAGTAAAGTATAAGAGTAAGTCGCCAGCATTGAAGTCCTGTCCCCAAAGGAGAGGCGTCTGCACCAGAGTATATACGACTACGCCAAAGAAACCGAATTCAGCATTAAGAAAAGTGGCTCGTGTTAGGTTATCATCTGGCTTTGAGGTAACCTCCTATATACCAGGTGAAGGCCATAATTTGCAAGAGCACTCTCTTGTTTTTATACGCGGCGGCAGGGTGAAAGATTTACCCGGTGTCCGTTATCACGTCATCAGAGGAACAGCCGATACTCAGGGTGTTGAAAAACGCAATCAAGGCAGAAGCAAATACGGCACAAAGAAACCTAAAAAAGGCGCTGCTAAACCTGCTGCTAAAAAATAATTAATTATTATTATTGAATTGATATGAGAAAAAGAAGAGCAGAAAAAAGAAGACCTATGCCAGACCCAAGATACAATGACATAGTTGTATCAAAACTGGTAAATAGTATAATGATACAAGGCAAAAAGACAACTGCATTATCTATAGTTTATGATGCATTTGATATTATGGAGCAACGTGCTAAAAAAGACCCATTGGAAATTTTTAAGCAAGCATTGACAAATGTATCTCCTCTAACCGAAGTTCGTTCGCGTAGAGTTGGTGGTGCTACATATCAGGTTCCAGTTGAAGTCCGTGAAGAAAGAAGAATAGCGTTAGCTCTTCGTTGGATTAAGCAGTACTCTACAGCACGTAGAGACAAATCAATGGCTTTAAAATTAGCCGCTGAACTTATGGCTGCTTCTAAAGGCGAAGGTTCATCTGTTAAAAAACGTGAAGATACTCATAGAATGGCTGAAGCTAATAAAGCTTTCGCTCACTTCAAATGGTAAATTTATTATATCGTTCTTTGTAAATTAAATTTTTATTATAAGTTATGTCCCGCACCTATCCAATATCAAACTTAAGAAATATTGGGATTATGGCTCACATAGATGCCGGAAAAACCACTACTACTGAGCGTATGCTCTTTTATGCGGGATATCTCCATAAATTAGGTGCAGTCGATGACGGTACTGCCTTTATGGATTTTATGGAGCAGGAAAAAGAAAGAGGCATCACCATTATGGCTGCCGCTACTACTTGCTTTTGGAAAGACTATCAAATCAATATTGTTGATACTCCCGGGCATGTGGATTTTACTGCTGAAGTACAGCGTTCTTTAAGAGTGCTTGATGGTGCTATTGCAATTTTCTGTGCTGTTGGTGGGGTGCAACCTCAATCTGAAACAGTATGGCATCAGGCAGATATGTACAGCGTCCCCAGAATTGCGTTTGTCAATAAAATGGATAGAATTGGTGCTGATTTCCAAAGAGTGCTTTCTATGATGAGGGAGCGACTTGGTGCTAAACCAGTTGCAATTCAAATCCCAATAGGAGCGGAAAGTGAATTTGATGGTGTTATTGACCTCGTTGATATGAAAGCATTATATTTTGATGAAGATACAAACGGATATAATGTTATTTACGAGGATATTCCTACAAATTATCTGGAAAGAGCAAAAGAATACAGAGCTATACTTATGGAAAGCGTAGCCGAACTTAATGATGATTTACTTTCTAAGTATTTGGAAGGCGTAGAGCTAACAAATGAAGAAATCAAAAAAGAGTTAAGAAGTGCAGTTTTGAACTTAAAATTAACTCCGGTCCTTTGTGGCTCATCATTAAAAAATGCTGGCGTTCAACCGCTTATTGATGCTGTTATTGATTATCTTCCGGCTCCAAATGATATTAAAGAGTTCAAAGGATTTCTTCCAAATGATTTTGAAACAGAAATTATGAGAAAACCAAATGATAAAGAACCATTTTCAGCTTTGGCTTTTAAAATAACCTGCGACCCACATGTAAAAAAATTGACATACCTTAGGATTTATTCCGGCTCAATAAAAGTTGGTGAGATGATTTATAATCCTCTGCTTGATAAAAAAGAAAGAGTCCAAAAAATTCTTAGGATGTATGCAAACAAAAAAGAAGAAATTCAGGAAGTTTTTTCAGGAGAAATTGTTACTCTTCCTGATTTGAAAATAACCAGAACAGGCGATACTCTATGCGATGCAAAAAAGCCAATTGTTTATGAAAAAATAGCTTTTACCGAACCGGTAATTAACCAGTCAATAGAAGCAAAGACAATTGCAGATAGAGATAAAATGCTTGAAGCACTTGCTAGGTTAAGCGATGAAGACCCGACATTTCAATTTAAAAATGATGAAGAAAGCGGACAAGTAATTATTAGCGGCGTTGGTGAATTGCATCTCGACATAATCGTCGATAGATTAAAAAGAGAATTCCATATTGAAGCGAGAGTAGGAAATCCACAGGTTGCATACAGAGAAACCATTTCTCAAAGAATAGTTCAGGAAGGAAAATTTGACAGAGTAGTTTCTGGCAAAAGAGCATTTGGTCAGGTAAAAGTTGAAATGATACCCGGCGAAAGAGGAAGTGGAATCTGTGTTGAAAGTGAAATAAACGATAAACACATTAGCGATACCTTTTTAAATGAATTGAAAAAAGTAGCTACTGAATCACTTCAGGTCGGATTATCCGGTTATCCTGCAACAGATATAAAAGCGATTATAAAAGCAATTGAACTTGAAGATGATAATATCAACGAACTTGCTTACAAAATGGCAACATCAATTGCAATAAAAGAAGGTTTGAAAAGTGCAGAAACTGTTTTATTAGAACCAATTTTTGATGTAGAAATAACCACAACTGAAGAATATCTCGGAGAAATTATTGCCGACCTCGGTTCTCGACATGGCCGAGTAGAACAGATTAATCAAATAGGAATGCTTCAGGAAATAAAAGCAATGGTTCCGTTATCTGAAATGTTTGGCTACGTAACAAGTTTAAGGTCATTAACACAAGGTAGAGCTTCATATTCAATGACTTTTTCACATTATGAACCAACTTATAATAAAAATTAAAAAAAAATATTGAAAAAATTAAAATATTTCGTAAATTTGTATCTTTGCAAATTGCAAAAAAGTGAAAATTGAAAAAAATAAAAATTATATTTTAAAATAAAAAAAATTTAAGGAGTTTAAAATGGCAAAGGAAAAATTTGACCGCTCTAAGGAACACGTGAACATAGGAACAATTGGACACGTTGACCATGGCAAGACTACTTTAACAGCAGCTATAACAATGGCATTATCCAAAAGAGGAACAAACACACAGGTAAGAACATTTGATTCAATTGATAATGCTCCTGAAGAGAGAGCACGTGGAATCACGATTGCTACAGCTCACGTTGAATATGAAACTGCTACAAGACACTATGCCCACGTAGATTGCCCCGGTCACGCCGACTATATCAAAAATATGATTACCGGTGCTGCCCAAATGGACGGTGCTATATTAGTTTGTGCTGCTACAGACGGACCAATGCCTCAAACTCGCGAACATATCTTATTAGCTCGTCAAGTTGGTGTTCCTCGTATCGTTGTTTTTATGAACAAAGTTGATATTGCAGACCCAGAATTATTAGAGCTAGTTGAAATGGAATTAAGAGATTTATTATCTTCTTATGAATTCCCCGGCGATGATATTCCAATCATTAAAGGTTCAGCTCTTCAAGCATTAGATGCTGGAACAGACCCAAGTACTCCTGCTGATGACCCAAGACTTCAATGTATTTTTGAATTAATGGATGCAGTAGATAGTTATGTTCCACTTCCGCAACGCGATATTGACAAACCATTCTTAATGCCGGTAGAAGACGTATTTTCAATTACTGGTCGTGGTACTGTCGGAACTGGAAGAGTAGAACGCGGTATCATTAAAGTTAACGAAGAAGTCGAATTGGTTGGTTTTGGTTTGCATAAGAAAACTACCTGTACTGGCGTTGAAATGTTCCGTAAGCTTCTTGATGAAGGAAGAGCTGGCGATAATGTAGGTTTACTCCTTAGAGGTATTGATAAAAATGAAATTGAACGTGGTATGGTTATTGCAAAGCCCGGTTCAATTACTCCTCACCATAAATTTAATGCACAAGTATTATTCCTTAAAAAGGAAGAAGGTGGACGTCATACCCCATTGTTCAGTGGATATCGCCCACAATTTTATTTAAGAACAACAGACGTAACAGGTGTTCTAACTTTACCAGCTGGCGTTGAAATGGTTATGCCTGGTGACAATCTTGATAATTTAGTTATTGAATTAATCACACCAGTTGCTATGGAAGAAGGATTAAGATTTGCTATCCGCGAAGGTGGAAGGACTGTGGGTGCTGGCGTTGTTACAAAGATTATCGAATAATCAATAGTTTTATTAGAAAAACGGAGTAAAAGTGGCAACACAAAAAATAAGAATAAAACTAAAATCTTTCGACAATAGTTTAATAGATAAATCAGCCGAGAGAATAGTAAGAACCGTAAAGCAAACGGGTGCAGTAGTTTCTGGACCAATTCCATTACCGACACGTAGAAGCGTTTATACTGTTCTTCGCTCTCCACACGTTGATAAAAAATCACGAGAGCAATTTGAATCACGTATTCACAAAAGATTAATTGATATATTTAGTTCTACCCAAAAAACAATTGACGCTTTAATGCGTTTGGAATTACCTTCTGGGGTTGATGTAGAAGTCAAAGGATAAATTATAAAATGAAAGCAGCAATTATCGGAAAGAAATTAGGGATGACCAGTTATTTTACTAATGATGGCATCCAAATACCTTGCACAGTTATCGAAGCTGGACCTTGCTCTGTTATTCAGGTAAAGAGTATAGATAAAGAAGGATACAATGCAGTCCAAGTCGGCTTTGAGGAAATTGAAGAAAGAAAAGTCAATAAACCTCTACAAGGTCATTTCAATAAAGCTGGAATTAAGCCAAGAAGACATTTAAAAGAATTTCGCGATTTACAAGCTAAATTAGAAGTTGGTGAAGTCCTTAATGTTGAACAATTTGCAAAAGGTGACAAAGTTAAAGTTACAAGTACAAGTAAAGGACACGGTTTCCAGGGTGTAGTTAAAAGACATCATTTTGGTGGAGTTGGTATGACTACACACGGACAATCCGACAGACAAAGGCATCCAGGTTCAATTGGCTCATCTTCTTATCCATCTAGAGTCTTAAAAGGATTAAGAATGGCTGGAAGAATGGGTGGAAAGACTGCAACTATCAGAAATATTGAAGTTATCGAAGTTGTTCCCGAGCAAAATCTTATTCTTATTAAAGGTTCGGTTCCCGGCGCTCCAAATACTATATTAGAAATAATCAAGCAATAGGCAGAAAAATGTTAGTAGATATATATTCAAAAGACGGTCAAAAAACAGGCGAGATAGAATTACAAGATAAAATATTTGCAGTCGAACCAAACGAACATGCAATGCATCTTGCAGTAGTATCATACCTTGCTAACCAAAGACAAGGTACTCACAAAACAAAAACTCGTGCTGAAGTCTCCGGCGGTGGAAAGAAACCTTGGCGCCAAAAAGGAAGAGGAACTGCACGTTCCGGCTCATCACGCTCACCAGTTTGGGTCGGTGGAGGTACTATTCACGGTCCTAAACCACATAAGTACTCTGTGAAATTGACAAAAAAAATGAGACAACTTGCTAAACTTTCTGCTCTTTCATGCAGAATGCAAGAAGATAATATTAAAATTGTCGAAGATTTTAATTTTGAAGAAATTAAAACCAGAAACTTTGTAAACGTTCTTAAAAATTTACAAATTAATAATGACAAAACACTCGTTCTACTTCCAAAGTATGATTTAAATTTATATATGAGTGCGAGAAATATTCCAAAATTATCTATTTATCCAATAGATAAAATCTCAACCTACGATATTTTAAATCATAAAAAGCTTCTATTCTTTAAAGGAGCAATTGAAACATTAGAAAATATCATTTTAAAGTAAGAAAACAATGAAACAGATAATTAAGCGACCAGTTGTAACTGAAAAAGCAACAAAACTTGGTGAAAAAAGACAATATGCTTTTGAAGTTGATTTAAATGCTAATAAAATAGAAATAAAAAAAACATTGGAAGAAATGTTTGATGTAAATATTACTAGCATTCGTACTGTAAGACAAAAAGGTAAAATCAAATCCCGTATGACAAAAAAGGGTATGATGAGAGGTAAGACTCCAGAAAGAAAAAAAGCATATATTACTTTGAAAGTTGGTCAGAGCATAGATGTAGTTTCTGACGCGCCAGTTGCATAATTTTGTAAATTTTATCAAGAAAGAAAATGGGAATTAGAGTATTAAAACCAATGACGCCTGGCACAAGGTTTTATTCAGTCGATACTTTTGAAGATATTACGACAAATAAACCATATAAACCACTTATTGAACCTTTAAAGAAATCTGGTGGACGTAATAACACTGGCAGAATTACTTCAAGGCATAGAGGCGGTGGGCATAAAAGACAATATCGGATTATTGATTTTAAAAGAAAAAAATTAGGTGTTCCAGCTACAGTTCAAACAATTGAGTACGACCCAAATCGTTCTGCAAGAATAGCACTCGTAAAATATGATGATGGTGAAATTACATATATTTTAGCACCAGATAAATTAAAAGTAGGAGATGTTATAGTTGCAAGCCCAGAAGCAGAATTTAAAGATGGAAATGCTCTTCCACTTTATAAAATACCAATTGGTTTGTTTATTCATAATATTGAATTAAAACCCGGGAAAGGTGGTCAATTAGCAAGAAGCGCTGGTGTGTTTGGACAATTAGTAGCAGTAGATGGAAAAAACGCTCAGGTAAAATTACCATCAGGCGAGGTAAGAATTATTCCAAGTATTTGCTATGCAACACTGGGAACTGTAAGTAACCACGACCATCTTAAAATTTCTCAGGGAAAAGCAGGAAGAAATATTTGGAGAGGCATCAGACCACAATCACGCGGTATGGCAATGAACCCAATCGACCACCCAATGGGCGGTGGTGAAGGTAGGTCAAAATCAGGTGGTGGCCGTTTGCATCCTCGTTCTCCTTGGGGACAATTAGCTAAAGGTCTTAAGACAAGAAAGAAAAAGAAACTATCGAATAAATACATAGTACGCAAGAGAAAAGGTAAATAATCATATAAAATAAAATATTAAATAAGAATTAGGTAAAGAGTATGTCTCGCTCATTAAAAAAAGGTTATTTTGTACATTATAAACTGCAAAGAAAAATTGATGCTCTCAATAGTAGCAATAAGAAACAAGTATTTAAGACTTGGGCAAGAGCATCTACGATAACTCCAGACTTTGTGGGGCATACTATTGCGGTTCATAATGGTAAAAATTTTATTCCTGTTTATATAACAGAAAATATGGTTGGTCATAAGCTTGGAGAATTCTCACCAACACGTGTATATAGAGGCCATTCAGGGCATAGAAAAGATATGAAAACAGGTAAGAAATAAGGAGATTATGATGGAAACAAGAGCAATAAAGAAATTTATACGTTCATCGCCAAGAAAGATGAGATTAGTAATTGATTTAATTCGCGGTAAAAATGCAGCAGAAGCTTTTGATATTTTAAAATTTTCAACAAATTTTGCAGCGAAAAATGTTTCTGATTTATTAAAATCAGCAATATCAAATCTCTCAAATTTTAAAGATGGGAAAACATTCGATCCCGAAGATTGCTACGTAAAAGAATGTTTTGTTAATCAAGGTCCTACAATGAAGAGGATAAGCCCCGCACCAATGGGTAGAGCATATAGAATAAGAAAACGCTCAAATCATTTAACAATAGTTGTTGCAACAAAGTTATAATTAGAGGAGTCAAAATTGGGTCAGAAAACAAATCCAATAGGTTTGCGATTAGGTATAATAAGACCTTGGGATGCAAACTGGTTCGATGAAAGCAATGTTCAGGAAAAGCTTTCTGAAGACCTTAAAGTAAGAAACTATATTAAAAAACGTTTAAAAAAAGCTGGTATTTCTAGAATAATAATCGAAAGAACAGCTAAACAACTTCGAATAACAATAAATACTTCACGCCCCGGAGTTATTATCGGAAGCAAAGGTAAAGATATTACACAGGTCGAAGAAGAAATTAGAAAAATAACAAAAAAAGAAGTTAAAATTTTAATTAGTGAAATAAAAAGACCAGAATTAGACGCTTTGTTAGTTGCAGATAATATTGCGCAACAACTTGAAGGAAGAATTTCATTTAGAAGAGCTATGAAACAATCAGTTGCATCAGCTATGAGAATGGGTGCATTTGGAATCAGAGTAATGTGCTCTGGACGTCTCGGCGGAGCAGAAATGGCTAGAACCGAACAATATAAAGAAGGTAGAATTCCTCTTCATACATTAAGAGCCGATATTGACTACGGCACAGCAACAGCTCAGACAATTTATGGTGCTCTGGGAGTGAAAGTTTGGATTTGCAAAGGCGAGATAATCGGCAGGCAACAATAATCTTAAAAATTTAAAAGAGTAAGTTATGCTATTACCAAAAAGAACAAAATATAGAAAGACGCAGCGAGGTCGAAGTCGCGGCAAGGCGCATCGTGGGTATCTTGTTACATTCGGATCTTACGGCTTAAAAACATTAGAACACGCTTGGATAACTAACAGGCAAATTGAAGCTGCTCGTATTGCTATTAATAGATTCCTAAAAAGAGAAGGGAAAATGTGGATTAGAATTTTCCCAGATAAGCCATTTACTAAGAAACCATTAGAAACTCGTATGGGTAGTGGTAAAGGTAGCCCAGAAGGTTGGGTGGCAGTTGTAAAACCCGGTAGAATTCTATTCGAAGTAGATGGAGTACCACGTGAATCAGCACAAGAAGCATTGAGATTAGCTTCTCATAAACTTCCAATAAAAACTAAATTTGTTACACGTATTGATTTGATGCAAGATGAAAACGCGTAAAGCTAATGATTTAAGAGAGCTTAACGAAGACGAATTAATCAGTTCTTTAGATGAAGCTCAGGAAACTTTGTCAAAACAAAGATTTCAGCATGCTCTTGGACAATTGCAAAATACTACTTATCTTAACATTTTAAGAAAAGATATTGCACGTATGAAAACTATTATAAATGAACGTCAGAGAGTAAAGTAAAATGGAAAATGAAATTAAAATTCCTAACGGAAAAAAATCTCATAAAAGGATTTTAACCGGAAAAGTAAAGTCAAATAAAGCAGATAAAACAATCGTTGTTGCAATCGTTAGAAATGTTGCACACCCATTATACAAAAAATACTTTAAAAGAACAAAAAGTGTAATGGCTCACGATGAAGCTAATGAATGTAAAATTGGCGATACAGTAAAAGTAATTGAATCTAAGCCCTTAAGCAGAGTTAAACGATGGGCTTTATTACAAATAGTTGAACGTGCTAAGTAATTTAAGGAGTGAGAAATGGTTCAAGAAGAAACGAATTTAGTTGTTGCCGATAATTCAGGCGCCAGAAAAGTAAGATGTATCAGAGTTCTTGGCGGACACGGCAAAAGATATGCACGTCTTGGAGATTTAATTGTAGTTTCTGTAAAAGCAGCACTACCAAATTCTGCTGTAAAAAAAGGTGAAGTTTGTAAAGCAGTTATCGTAAGAACAAAAAAAGAAAGCAAAAGACGTGATGGCTCTTTTATTAGATTTGACGACAACGCTGCAGTTATTTTAAATGCTCAAGGCGAACCACGTGGAACACGCATTTTTGGTCCAGTTGCACGTGAATTAAGAGAAAAGAATTATATGAAAATTGTTTCATTAGCTCCCGAAGTAATTTAAGGAATGTTAAAATGAAATTAAAAATTAAAAAAGGCGATATTGTAAAAGTTATCGCAGGAAATGATAAAGGTGAAACTGGTAGAGTTCTTAGAGTTTATCCCCAAAATATGAGAATACTTGTAGAAGGTGTTAATGTGAGAAAAAGACATACAAGACCCAGTCAAAGCAATCAAAAAGGTGGTATTTTAAGTAAAGAAATGCCAGTACACTATTCTAACGTTCAAATTGTAGATACAGATAAAAATCCAACCCGTATTGGCATTAGATATGAAGGAGATACAAAAGTTCGTTATGCAAAAACAAATGACAAAGCTTTATAATTTTGTAAAATAATAAAATTAAGATATAGCAATGGCAGCTAAAAAACCAACAGCAAAACCATCACAGATGGCTTCATCTTCAAAGAAAGCTGATTTTAAGCCCGAAGGTAAAAGATTAGAAGATGTAAAAGATAAAGTAATACCGAAACCACGATTGGAAGTGTTTTATAAAGAACAAGTTGTTCCGGCTTTAATGAAAAAGTTTAACTTTAAATCTATAATGGAAGTTCCAAAACTCCAAAAAATTTGTGTTAATATTGGAGTAGGAGAAGCAACACAAGACCAGAAATTACTTCAGGATTCTATAAATCAATTAGAATTAATTACTGGACAAAGACCCGTAATAGCAAAAGCTAAAAAAGCTATATCTAATTTCAAACTAAGAGCTGGAATGCCAATTGGTTGTATGGTTACTTTAAGAAGAGCAAGAATGTATGAATTTTTAGACAGATTTATTAACATTACTTCACCACGTATTCGCGACTTTCGAGGATTTAACGATAAAAGTTTTGACGGTAGAGGCAATTATTCAATCGGAATAAAAGAGCAAATCATATTTCCAGAAATAGACGTTGATAAAGTAAATCATATATCCGGTTTGGATATTACATTTGTAATAAAATCAAAATCTGATGAAGAGTCACGAGCTTTATTAAGTGAGTTTGGTTTTCCTTTCAGGAAAAATGATTAATAATTAAGAAAATAGTTATAAACAAATATAAACAAATAAAATGGCAAGAACAGCAACAGTAGCAAACAATGAAAAAAGAAAGCGACTTGCAGCCAAATACGAAGCAAAGCGAGAAGAATTAAAGAGTATTCAGGATTATGAGGGCTTACAGAAGCTTCCAAGAAATAGTTCAAAAACACGTATTCGTAACCGTTGCACATTAACAGGACGAGGCAAGGGAGTGTATAAGAAGTTTGGCTTATGTCGTAATATGTTCAGACAGTTAGCATTAGAAGGGAAGATTCCCGGTATTAGAAAAGCAAGTTGGTAAAATTAAAGAAGTAAAAGTTATGCCAGTAACAGATTCAATATCAGATTTTTTAACCAGAATTAGAAATGCTGGAGAAGCGAAGCACAAGACAGTTGAGGTTCCATATTCAAATATGAAACTCGCTATAGCTCGCATATTAAAAGACCAAGGTTATATCAGCGATTACGAAAGAATCGAAGATGATATACAAGGAACAATTCGCATTACTTTAAGATATTTTAATCGAAAGAATGCAATTTTAGAAATGAAAAGAATAAGTAAACCGGGAAGAAGGGTTTATTCTTCGGCTGACAAACTGCCCAGAGTAAAGAATGGATTAGGAGTTGCTATTATTTCTACTTCACATGGTTTAATGACTGATAAAGAAGCCCGACGCTCCAATTTTGGTGGCGAAGTGCTTTGTACAATTTGGTAATTTATCTATAAGGAGTTTATCGTGTCACGAATCGGAAAAAAACCAATTCAAATTCCAAAAAATGTTCAAGTTAGCTTCGATGGTAATTTACTTAAAGCTAAAGGACCAAAAGGTGAATTAAAAATAGAAATTCCTAAGGAAATTGAATTTAAATTAGAAAATAATGAAATTACTTTCTCAAGGCCAAATGATTTGAAACATGTTAGAGCCCTACATGGCTTAACACGTGCTTTAGCTTTCAATGTAATTGAAGGTGTTACAAATGGATTTAAGAAAGTATTGCAAATAGAGGGAGTGGGTTACAAAGTTGAAATGAAAGGCAATAACCTGATGTTAGCTATTGGATATTCGCATCCAATTTTAGTTATCCCTCCAAAAGATATCGAAATTAAATCTCCTGCTCCAAATCAAATCCATATTCATGGAATTGATAAGCAAAGAGTTGGGCAATTAGCAGCTCGAATCAGAGAACTAAGACCACCAGAGCCATATAAAGGCAAAGGTATTCGATACGAAGGAGAATACATCAGGCGTAAAGCTGGTAAATCATCTTCTAAATAAAGTATTGTTTAATTAAACAAAATAATTATAATGAATGCATTAGAGCTAAAAAAAGTAAGAAGACAGAGACGTAAAAATCATATAAGAAAAAGAATAAGTGGCTCAAAAGAACGTCTTAGAATGACTGTTTACAGAAGCTTGAACCATATTTACGTTCAATTGATTGATGATGATTTAGGAAAAACAATGCTTTCTGCTTCAACTTTAGATAAAGAAGTAAAAGCAGCGATTAAACCCGAAATGAAAAAAATTGATAAATGCAAATTAGTTGGCAGAATGATTGCCAAACGTGCAAAGGAGAAAAATATTACAAATGTTGTTTTCGATAGAAATGGCTACTTATATCATGGTCGAGTAAAAGCATTAGCAGATGCAGCTCGCGAAAACGGTTTGCAATTTTAAATAAAAGGAAAATATTGTGGGTAAAATTAAGTCATCAGAATTAGAATTAAAAGATAAATTAGTTTACGTCGGAAGAACAGCAAAAGTTGTTAAAGGCGGTAGAAGATTCAGTTTTGCTGCTATTGTAGTGGTCGGCGATGGAAATGGACATGTCGGTTACGGATTAGGTAAAGCTGGTGAAGTGGTTGATGCTGTAACTAAAGCAACAGACTCAGCAAAAAAAGCTTTGGTAAAAGTTCGCTTACAAGGTAAAACTATACCTCATCCAGTATTAGGAAAATATGGTGCTGCAAAAGTTTTAATCAAACCGGCAACAGCAGGTACCGGAGTTATAGCCGCTGGTGGTGTGAGAGCTATTTTAGAGTTAGCTGGAGTTCAAGACGTTCTTACAAAAAGTCTTGGTTCTTCTAATCCACATAACACAATTAAAGCTACAATGCAAGCACTTATAGAACTTGAAGATGTCCAGGCAGTTGCTTCTCGTCGTGGTATTCCACTTGAAAAAGTGGTTAATGGTTAATTTCATTTAAAATCAGGTGTAAAATGTCAAAATTAAAAATAACTCAAGTTAAAAGTATTATAAAGACACAAGAAAAGCAAAAGCTTACTATTAAAGCATTGGGGCTCGGTCGTCCAAATTATGTAAATATTTTACCTGATAATCCGCAAACCCGCGGAATGATAAATGTTGTAAAACATTTAGTTACAGTTGAAGAAATTTCTGAATTAAATTAAAGAAGAAAAAATGAAACACATCGGAAACCTTAGTTATGCTGCTGGCTCAAAGAAAAAAAATAAAAGAATAGGAAGAGGTCCCGGTTCTGGTCATGGTGGAACATCAACAAAAGGACATAAAGGTGCGCAATCTCGTTCTGGATATAAATCAAAACGCGGTTTTGAAGGTGGACAAATGCCACTTCATAGAAGATTGCCAAAATTCGGTTTTAAAAATCATTTTAGAAAAGAATTTCAAATCGTTAATGTTAGTCGGCTTGATGAATTGAACCAGGATGGTATTATTAAAGATGGTATCGTTAATAGTGAAGTATTATATAAAATTGGAGTTATTTCAGACGCTAATAAACCACTTAAAATATTAGGTAATGGCGATTTAACTTCAAAACTTAATGTTACCGCTAATAGCTTTTCGCTATCTGCAAAACAAAAAATTGAATCAGCAGGAGGAACAGTAGCGCTTTATGAGTAGTTTTATACAGACAATACAGAACATTTTTAAAATCGAGGAGTTACGCTCTAGAATTATTACTACAATACTTATACTTATTGTAGTTAGAATCGGTGCTCAAATTACTCTCCCCGGTATTGATGTAGCGGCTCTGCAAGCACATAGTGCAAATCAAGGCAATGATTTATTTGGCTTATTTGACTTATTTGTAGGTGGTGCGTTCTCTAATGCTGCAATATTTGCACTTGGCATTATGCCTTATATTACAACTTCTATTATTTTGCAGCTTGGTGGTGTAGTCATTCCAGAACTTCAGAAATTGCAAAAAGAAGGTGAAGAAGGAAGACGTAAAATTAATCAATGGACCAGAATTGGTACAGTTGCTATCGCAGCACTTCAAGGTTGGGCTGTTAGTATTAGACTACTTAATATGGAAGCTGGTGGAGTACCAGTTGTTCCTGTTGGAGGAGCAATTTTTGTATTAACAACGGTATTTTTATTAACTGCTGGTGTTATGTTTTTAATGTGGCTCGGTGAGCAAATTACTGAAAAAGGTATTGGAAATGGTATTTCCTTAATTATTATGGTTGGTATTCTAGCTCGACTTCCAGGTTCGACTTGGCAGGAAATCAATCAAGTTTTCCAAATGGGAGACCGTCCTTGGCCTGTCGAAGTTATAATATTTCTACTTTTATTCGGTATTATTGCTTCAGTTATTTTTATAACTCAAGGTGCAAGAAAAATTCCTGTTCAATATGCTAAAAGACAGGTTGGTAGAAAAGTTTACGGCGGAACTACTCAGTATATACCACTAAGAGTAAATACTGCTGGCGTTATGCCGATTATTTTTGCACAATCTTTAATGTTTATACCGAATACAATATTGAGCTTTTTCCCTGATAGTCCTGTGATTTATAAAATTGCATCAGTTTTCAGTGAAAGGTCATTTGTATATGCCGGAATATACGGTGTACTGGTTGTACTCTTTACGTACTTCTATACAGCTATTATCTTTAACCCAAAAGATATGGCTGATAATATGAAAAAACAAGGCGGTTTTATTCCCGGTATCAGACCAGGAAAACCGACCTCAGAATATATTGATACAATATTAACAAGAATCACTTTACCAGGTTCATTATTCCTAGCATTAATTGCTATTATGCCTACTTTTGCAACAAATATATTCGGAGTAACAACATCATTCGCATCTTTCTTCGGAGGTACTTCACTTCTGATTATGGTCGGGGTTGTTCTTGATACTCTGCAACAAATTGAATCATATTTATTAATGCGTCACTATGACGGATTTATGAAAAGCGGAAAAATGAAAGGTAGAGTTGGCTCCGGCGGATTCTAATAATTATGAAACATAATTATAAAGGTAGATTAAACGTTAAATCAACCGAGGAAATTATTAAGATTGAAAAAGCGTGTAGAATTGTTGCAGATACATTGCAACTTTTAGAAAAATATGTTGTTGCTGGAATTAGTACTTTAGAATTAGATGCTATTGCTGAAGATTATATTAAATCAAAAAATGCTATACCTGCATTTAAAGGTTTTAAATCAGATAATTTGGTATTTCCCAATACTTTATGTATATCCATAGATGAAGAAGTAGTCCACGGAATACCAAGTAGAAGCAGAATTTTAAAAGAAGGACAAATCGTTTCTATTGACTGTGGATGTTCTATTGAAGGATATTTCGGTGATAGTGCTGTTACATATCCAGTTGGAAAAGTATCTGTGGAAAAAGAAAAACTTATGAAAGTAACTGATGAATCTCTTTTTCTTGGAATAGAACAGGCAAAAAATAGAAATAAAGTATATGATATTTCAAGAGCAGTACAAATTCATTGCGAGAAAAATGGTTATTCTTTGACAAGAGAATTAAGTGGACATGGAATTGGTAAGTATCTTCATGAACATCCAGCAATTCCAAATTTTGTTCCACCTCTTTTACAAAGGAATTATTATCCAAATGAAAAACTTGTAAAAGGAATGGCATTAGCAATTGAGCCAATGGTTCATCAGGGGAAAAAAGATGTATATGTTGCTTCTGATGGTTGGACAATATATACAGCAGACAAAAAACCAGCAGCTCATTTTGAACATACAATAATAGTTGATGATAATCGACCAATTATATTAACATTAAGATAAAATAATTAAAATATGGCTAAGCAAGAATTAATAAGAGTAGATGGAAAGATAGAGGAAACTCTACCAAATACGCAGTTTATTGTCCGTTTTGAAAATGGGCATAAAGTTCTTGCACATATTTCTGGCAAGATGAGGATGAATTTTATAAAAATCTTGCAAGGTGATAAAGTAACTGTAGAGTTATCACCTTATGATTTATCAAAGGGAAGAATTGTTTATAGATATAAATAGGTAAAGACAATGAAAGTCCAAGCATCAGTAAAGAAACGCGCCCCAGACGATAAAATAGTTCGTCGCAAGGGTAAAGTATATATAATTAACAAAAAAAATCCACGATATAAGCAACGTCAAAAATAAAGGAGTAAGAAGTGGCAAGAATAGCAGGTATTGATTTACCAAAAAACAAAGTTGGCCCCGTTGGTCTTACTTATATATTTGGAATAGGTAATACTTCTTCAGTAAAAATATTAGAAAAAGCTGGAGTAGATTTAAATAAAAAAGTAAATCAATGGACAGACGATGAAATTGCTCGTATCCGTAATGTTATACAAGAGTTTAAAGTAGAAGGTCAATTACGCAGTGAAATACAGATGAACATCAAACGATTGATGGACATCGGTTGTTATAGAGGTTTAAGACATCGTCGCGGATTACCTGTAAGAGGACAAAGAACAAGGACTAACTCACGTACTCGTAAAGGTAAGAGAAAGACAGTAGCCGGAAAGAAAAAAGTCGGTAAGAAATAATATTATTTACACTATAATTTTAATAAAAAATAATTATGGCATCTGGAAAGAAAAGAGTAAAAAGAAAAATAGTAGCAGATTCTCACGGCAAAGCATTCATACGTGCTACATTCAACAATGTTATGGTTACAATAACCGATATGTATGGAAATACTATTTGCTGGTCATCTGCTGGTCGTAACGGTTTTAGGGGGTCAAAGAAAAACACTCCTTATGCTTCTCAGGTTACTGCCGAAAAAACTGCAAAAGAAGCTTTTGATATGGGACTTAGAAAAGTTGATGTTGTTGTTAAAGGTCCCGGCTCCGGACGTGAAGCTGCTATTAGAGCTTTAACTCAAGCTGGACTTGAAATACACAGCATTTTAGACAGAACTCCTATTCCTCATAACGGTTGCAGACCTCCTAAAAGAAGAAGAGTTTAATTTTACATCGCTTTAAATTAATAATAGAAAATATATATGAATACTTTCATACAAATGCCCGATAATATACTGATTGAAGAAACAGACAATCCGAATCATACTATGTTTATACTTCAGCCACTTGAAAAAGGGTATGGAGTTACTATAGGAAATTCGTTACGTAGAGTTTTGCTTTCTTCTATACCCGGTTCTGCTATTATCGGAGTTAAAATCAGCGATGTTCTGCACGAATTTCAAACTATTCCCGGTGTTATTGAAGATGTTACTGAAATAATACTGAATTTAAAAGAAATTCGTTTGAAAGCAATAGACAAAAAACTTCAGAAAATTAATTTCAATTTGACCGGACCTTGCAAATGGACTGCTAAAGATATTCAAAATGCATGCGATTTAATTGAGGTTGTTAATGAAGACCATTATATTGCCACCTTAGCCGAAGACGCTGAATTAGATATCGAGCTTCGTATTGGTAGAGGAAAAGGATATGTTCCGGCTGAAGAGCAACAAATGGGTGAATATCCAATAGGAATGTTGCCTATTGATGCCATTTTTACTCCAATACTTAATGTAATATATCACGTTGAGCCACATAGAGTTGGTCATAGAACTGATTATGAAAAACTAATCCTTGATGTAAAAACTGATGGAACTATATCTCCCGTTGAAGCAGTACATATCGCATCAAAAATTATAAATGAACATATTAAATTCTTCATTACATTTGAAGAAATTGAAGAAGAACCACCCGTACAAGAAACTGCTGCTGATGAAGTTAAAGAAGCTGAAAGAAATAAATTAAGAAAGATTTTACTTACTCCAGTAGAAGAACTTGAGCTTTCTGTCAGAGCCCATAACTGCTTGAAAGCAGCTAATATCAAGAACCTTGCTGAACTCGTTCAGCTTCAGGAGCAAGAACTACTTAAATTTAGAAACTTTGGACGCAAATCTCTCGCTGAACTTTCTGAAGTAGTTGCTAATTATGGTTTAACATTCGGTATGAATGTTGAAAAATTACTTAAAGAAGATAATACCTTAAAACAAGGTGTTATTAGAGATTAATTGTATTCTTTTGTTACTTATAAGAGTTTGAAAAAATGAGACATCTAAATAAAGGAAGAAAATTAAAACGCACAAGCAGTCATCGTAAAGCATTGTTAAATAATTTAGCTACTGCATTGTTCGAGCATAAAAAGATTTTAACAACCGAAGCTAAAGCAAAAGAACTTAGACCCTTTGCTGAACAGCTCATTACAAGAGCAAAGCATGCTTATCAAAATGAAAATGCAAAACAGTTGCCTGACGGTCAAACTATTGATATTCATAACAGAAGAATTGTTAGCAGATATATTAAAAGAAAAGCAGTTATTCAGGAACTTTTCGATGCTATTGCCCCAGTTATTGCAGAACGTCCAGGTGGTTATTGCCGTATTATTAAAGTTGGAAATAGAAGAGGAGATGGCGGAAAATCTGCTATAATTGAACTCGTTGACTGGTCTAATCCCGTTGATGGTGCCGCTTCTATTAAAAAACGCAAAAAACATAAAGTTGCTACTACTAAACAGGTAGAAGCTCCAAAAGTAGCCCCTAAAGTAGCTAAAGAAGATAATAAAAAAGTTGAAGTAATCGAAGAAGTTGAAGAAAATGTAACAACTCAGGACGTTGAAAACATCTCTACAAATGAAGTTACAGATTCTGCTCCTGCTGAAGTAGTCGATGTTGCTCCTCAGGAAGATTTTGAAGAAGAAGTAAAAGTCATTAACAAAACCGAAGAAAAAACAGTTGATGAAGAAAATAAAGAAAATGCATAATATTTATTTAACATAAATTAATCTTTTATGCCGTCATACAATTTGACGGCATTTTTTTATTTTATTATTATGAACATACTTACTGCAAAAAATATTAAAAAGTCATATTTTAACAAATCTAAAAGTGAAACTACCGTTTTAACCGATTTGTCTATTGATATAAAGCAGACAGAATTTATTGCAATTATGGGGGCTTCCGGAGTTGGGAAAAGTACTTTACTGCATATTCTTGGCGGCTTGGATTCTTTTGACTCTGGAAATATCGAATTTAATATTAACAATCAAAAATTTATTTTGAATAATCTAAATTCAAATGATATTGCTGAATTTCGTAATAATCACATAGGTTTCGTATTTCAATTTCATCATCTTTTGCCTGAATTCACTGCAATAGAAAATGTTATGATTCCAGCACTTATTGCAGGTCGAAGCCAATCTGAAACTAAGAAAGAAGCTAATTATCTTCTTGAAAGAGTTGAAGTAGAACATCGTGCTACTCACAAACCAGCCGAGCTTTCGGGTGGGGAGCAGCAAAGAGTTGCTATTGCCCGTGCTTTAATCAATAAACCTTCAATTATTCTTGCAGACGAGCCAACAGGTAATTTGGATAGCATCAATGCAGATGCTGTTTTAAAACTCCTTTTAGAAATAAGAAAGGAATACAAGCAAACACTCATTATTGCTACACATAGTCAGGAAATTGCAAAAAATGCTGAAAAAGTGTGTATTATGAAAGAAGGAAAGATTTTGTAAGGTATTAGAACTCTATATTCCATTTTGAAAATATAGGAGTTAAAAGATTTACACCCTCGGAACTCCTGACTCCATAACCAAAATAAAGAAGTTAGAAGATTTGCCTCGTAAATAACAATTGCACAAATCATACAGAAAAGGTGTCATTCCGAAACGAAATGAGGAATCTCAAACTCTGTGTTAGCAATGACTTGTGAGATTTCTCACTTCGTTTCGAAATGACAAGACTGCGAAATAGCAAACTACGAG